>ERZ1673738.424-NODE-424-length-77827-cov-8.060729_pt1 | contig 77827 bp, 61 predicted proteins | sample MGYA00580198_ERZ1673738 | MGnify/ENA primary metagenome ERZ1673738 (study PRJEB41218, sample SAMN15661784) | gut metagenome | host: Homo sapiens | place: Canada: London | collected 2015-08-20/2019-03-30 | study: EMG produced TPA metagenomics assembly of... | reverse complement strand
GTTTGACCAAATCTGAACAAATGAATATGATTTTATTGCGAAAGCGCTCAGTGTTCCTGCTGGGCGCTTTTTGCATTTCCGGGGACTAATGTTCCGGGATCAGAAAAAGCCGTCACTCTTTTTTCAAGAAAGTAGTGGCGGCTTTTTCTATTTCCAGAACCAAACACGACAAACAGAAACGAGGTGAAATGCGATGAACCCACAAATCATCGCCGTCGCCAACCAGAAGGGCGGCGTCGGCAAAACGACAACAAGCGTGAATCTTACAGCGGCGCTGGCGAGACTCGGAAAGAAAACGCTGCTTGTGGATTTCGACCCGCAGGGCAACAGTACGTCCGGTATGGGCGTGTCCAAGCGGAGCAATCCGACGGCGTACGACGTCGTGATGGGCAGCGCGAGCGCGGAGGACGCCGTCATCCGTCTGCCGTACGGCTGGGTGCTGCCGTCGAACACCGATCTTTCGGGCGCGGAGGTCGAGCTCGCCAACGTAGAGCGGCGCGAATACCGCCTGCGCGAAGCGATCGACACGATCCGGGACGATTTTGACTACATATTCATCGACTGCCCGCCGTCGCTGGGCATTCTGACGCTCAACGCATTCACCGCGGCGGACAGCCTGCTCGTGCCGCTGCAGTGCGAGTATTACGCGATGGAGGGCGTGGCCGATCTCACCACGTCGGTGAAGATCGCCAACCGGCGGCTGAACAAGAATCTCTACATTGAGGGCATGCTGCTCACGATGTACGATAACCGCCTGAACTTTTCCACGCAGGTGGCCGAAGAGCTGCGGCGGTATTTCGGCGCGCGGGTGTACGATACGGTCATCCCGCGCAACGTCCGTCTGGCCGAGGCGCCGAGCCACGGCCGCCCGATCACGGAATACGACGCCGGATCGAAGGGCGCGCGCGCATATCTCGCCGCCGCCGAGGAATTTTTGCAGAGGCAGGGATGAAGATGGCAAAAGAGAAGACATCACGGCTCGGGACCGGGCTTTCCGCCCTGTTCGGCGAGGAGGAAAACGTCCTCGAAAACGAAACGGTGCAGATCCTGCCGATCTCGCGGGTCGAGCCGCGCAAGGACCAGCCGCGCCGGGAGTTTGACCCCGCGGCGATCGAGGAGCTGGCGGCGTCCATCCGCGAATACGGGCTGATCCAGCCCATCACGGTGCGTCCGCTCGACAAGGGTTACTATCAGATCATCGCCGGCGAGCGCCGCTGGCGGGCGTCGCGCGCCGCGGGACTCAAGGAAGTGCCGGTGCGCATTTTGGAGGCGGACGATAAGCTCGCCATGGAGCTCGCGCTCGTGGAAAACCTCCAGCGCGAGGATCTGAACCCCATGGAAGAGGCCGCGGGCTATAAAAAGCTCATGGACGATTACGGTCTCACGCAGGAGCAGGTCGCCACGCGTGTGCAGAAATCGCGCCCCGCGGTGACGAACGCGCTGCGGCTTCTCTCTCTCGGCGAGACGCTGCAGAAAAAAGTATCTTCCGGAAAGCTCTCCGCCGGCCACGCGCGGGCGCTTCTGCCGCTCAAAACCGAAACGCTGCGCGAAAAGGCCGCCGCGGAGGTCGAATCCCGCGGACTGAGCGTCCGGCAGACAGAAACGCTCGTCGCTTCCCTGCTCCGCCAGGCGGAGCAGCCGGAAAAGGAAGAGAAGAAGCCGCCGGTCGTGGATTACGTCCGTGAAGCGGAAAAGACGCTCAGCGACGCGCTGGGCCGCGGTGTCAAATTCCAGGGCGGGCAGAAAAAAGGCCGCATCGCGCTGGAGTTTTATTCCGCGGATGACCGCGAGGCGCTGATGGAAGCGCTCAAGCACATGGACAAGCCCTGGAAAAAGAAATAAAATTGAGGAGAATATATCATGCTGGACATTCGTTTTATCCGTGAGAACCCGGAGCTCGTGCGCGAGAACATCCGCAAGAAGTTCCAAGACAAGAAGCTCCCCCTCGTGGACGAGGTGCTGGAGCTCGATGAGAAGCTGCGCGCGGCGAAGACCGAGGCAAACGAGCTTCGCGCCAACCGCAACGCCCTTTCCAAGAAGATCGGCATGCTGATGGGACAGGCGAAGAAGGACCCCTCCAAGCTGGAGGAGGCCGAGGACGTCAAGGCCGAGGTCGCGCGCGAGGCCGCGCGTCTGGCTGAGCTGGAAAAGCTCGAGCCGGAATACGAGACGGAACTCACCAAGCGCATGATGGTCATCCCGCAGATGATCGACCCGAGCGTCCCCATCGGCCCGGACGACAGCTGCAATGTTGAGGTGCAGCGCTTCGGCGAGGCGACTGTGCCCGATTTCGAGATCCCCTACCACACGGAGATCATGGAGAGCTTCAACGGCGTCGATCTGGACGCGGCGCGCCGCGTCTCCGGCAACGGCTTCTACTATCTGCGCGGCGATATCGCCCGCCTGCACTCCGCGGTGCTCGCGTATGCGCGCGACTTTATGATCGACAAGGGCTTCGTGTACTACATTCCTCCCTACATGATCCACGGCGACGTGGTGCAGGGCGTCATGTCCCAGACCGATATGGACGCCATGATGTACAAGATCGAGGGCGAGGATCTCTATCTCATCGGCACGAGCGAGCACTCTATGATCGGCTCGTTCATCGACCGCATCATTCCCGAGAAGGAGCTCCCCGTCACCTACACGAGCTATTCCCCCTGCTTCCGCAAGGAGAAGGGCGCGCACGGCATCGAGGAGCGCGGCGTTTACCGCATCCACCAGTTTGAAAAGCAGGAAATGATCGTTGTCTGCAAGCCCGAGGAGAGCATGGACTGGTACGAAAAGATGTGGCGCTACAGCGTGGAGCTGTTCCGCTCGCTGGAGATCCCGGTGCGTCAGCTTGAGTGCTGCTCGGGCGATCTTGCCGATCTCAAGGTCAAGAGCTGCGATATCGAAGCGTGGAGCCCGCGCCAGCAGAAGTACTTTGAGGTATGCTCCTGCTCGAATCTCGGCGACGCACAGGCGCGCCGTCTGAAGATCCGCGTCCGCGGCGAGGACGGCAAGCTCTATCTCGCCCACACGCTCAACAACACCGTCGTCGCTCCCCCGCGTATGCTCATCGCGTTCCTCGAGAACCACCTGCACGCCGACGGCAGCGTCGATATTCCCGAGGTCCTTCGTCCGTACATGGGCGGCAAGGATCACCTCGAAAAGAAGTAAAATGTAAAAATCCAGCGGCAGAACGCAATGAGAAATGGCGTTCACATCCGCGTTCTGTGCCGCCGTGCTCTTCGGGCACGGCCCGGAGAAAGTCCGGCGCACGATCGAATTTTGAGGTGAGAAAGTGAACGAAAAGCTGAAGGCTCTCTATGAAAAATACAAGGACCTTATCCCCTACGTGATCTTCGGCGTGCTGACGACGATCGTAAACTATGTCTCCTACTGGCTGTTCGCGCACCCTCTCGGCTGCGGTACGGTATTCAGCACCGCCGTTGCGTGGGTTTTGAGCGTGCTGTTCGCGTATGTGACGAATCGCCGCTGGGTGTTCCACAGCGAGGCGAAGGGCGCAAAGGCGATCGGAAAAGAATTCGCCGCGTTTCTCGGCGCGCGCCTCGGCACGGGGCTTCTGGATATGCTCATCATGTACCTGTGCGTTGATCTTCTCGGCTGGAACGACATGGTGATGAAGCTCGCGTCGAACGTCATCGTCGTTATTTTGAACTACATTTTGAGCAAGTTCTTCATCTTTAAGAAAAAAGAGAAATAAGGCACAAAGCGAAAAGCCCCGCCGGGCAGGAATCCTCCTGACCGCCGGGGCTTTGGCTTTTGTCATGCGAAAGATTATTTGAGCATCCGCCAGAGCGTGCTGCGGCTGATGTCGAGATGCTGGGCGGTCTTCGTCTGGTTCTGCCCTTCCAGCTCGTAGACGCGCAGCACGATATCCCGCGTGATATCGGCGAGCGGGCGGTTGAGGTCAATACCCTCCGCCGCGGCGGAGGGGGTCGTCGTCTCACGCTCGAGCACCGCACGGACCTGCGCTTCGGAAATATACGAGCTGTCAGTGTTCACTACAAGTTCCTGCACGCATTCAACGAGCTGGTCAATGTTGTGCGGCCACGGGAAATTCTGCAAGAGGAGCATGGCCTCGCGCGTGAGTCCGATGACACGCGTGCCGAAGCGGACGTTCGTGGCGTTTATGTAGAGCGTGACGAGCGTCGGGATATCGTCGCGGCGGCGCGAGAGCGGCGGAAGCCGGAGTCGGAGCGCGTGGACCGTCTCCGAGAGATAGGCGTAGATTGGGTCACGGGAATACTGCCCCGCGTCACCGGCGTAAGAGATGAGAAACCGGTTGGCACCCAACGTGTACGAGCCTTCAAGATAGTCGAGCAGCCGCGGCGCAAAATTGCGGTTTACGGCATCGAGATGGCGGAGATAGATCGTAGAGCCGGTATCGGCGAGCGGCGAGCGGTCATCCTCAAGCAGAAGCTCCCAATCCCTTTCCGTGAGCCGCCCGATATCCACGAGAACGAGCGGGCTGTGGCGCAGACGGCTGCGGCTGTGGATGTACTGCGCGAAGCGGTCCTTGCCGGTGCCGTAATCGCCCTCGATGAGTACAGGCGCGTCGAGCGCGGCGTACTGTTCGCATACGGCGCGCAGCCGCTCCGCGGCGGCGTTGCTGCCGAGATAGTATTCGAGCGGGTTGCTGCTGAGCGCACTGTCCGCGCCGGAGGAGAGTTCGCAGTAGCGGATCGCCTGCCGCCCGCCGAGGAGCGAGGCCGCGCGGGAGATCGTGAAAACGGCGAATTCCTCCCCGCCGGAGGCGAGAAGCCGCCCGCGGACGGTGGACATCTCGTTTCCTAAGCGGCGGCTGAGCTTTACACTGCTGCGCGCGAGAACGTGCGAAACATGCTGGCGCATCGCGTCGGCAAGCTCCGGCGGCACGGGATCGAGCGTTGCAAAGACCTCCCTGCCGTCGGGCGAATAGACGGCGCAGTCCCTCTCGTCCGAAACGAGCAGATCGCGCAGCAGAGAGGCTCGGCGGTCGAGCGTCTGATACCGGAGACAGATATCCTTCGCGGTGTTGATCGCCGACTCAATGCTTTCCATGCCGGAGACGATCAGCAGCCCGTGCATACCGTATTCCTGCGCGCACGTCGCGGAGATCATATCGCCGACGATGATGCGCGTTCCCTTATCGCGCAGCGCCGCGAGCTTTTCGCGGCACTCCTGCGGGCTGCGGATCGTGACCGTAGGGATGGAAAACTGCATGATCTCACAGAGCTTTTCCGCCGGGTGCGTGATGCTCGGGTAGCCGACGATCGCAAAAACATCGCCCATGCCCTGTGCGAGACGGATCGTGCGCAGGATATCGTAGGCGGAGGGGACGATATCGCAGATGGGGATGTCCATGTGCCCGCGGAGCGCGTCGGCCGTGCCGCCGCGGGAGATCACCGCGTCGATGCCGCGGCGGTTGTCGAGCGCCGTTTTCAGCCCGTCGTCCAGATTGCCGGATTGGATGACGAGCTCGACGTCGCCGCGCTGCGCGGCGATGTTCGTCATAAGATGGTACATCCCTTCGTAGGGGGCGATGCAGAGAAAGCGCAGCTTTTTCATTTCCGGGCCCTCCGTATGTCTGTCGTGATTTTAAAATAAAACAAAATGGATCATAACGCAAGTGATTTATTTTTAAACAACTTCTTAACACAGCCAAAAACGGCAGACGAGGCTAAGAGTTTTTGTGCATAAACACCAAAAGAAATGGGCTGAATTTAGCGGCTGGCGGCAGAATGAAACGGCATAGAAAAATAATGTTCAAAAATGAAACACAAAAGGGCGCTCCGCGGCTTTTAAGCAGACGGGGCGCTCCTATATAATTCAGGCATAAAAGCCAATGGGGGAATTTTCCCGAAAAAGGAAAGGAGGCGCACCGCAAACGATGATAAAAGTTCTGGTCCTTGCCGATGACGTGACCGGCGCGCTGGATGCCGGTGTGAAATTTTCGGACGCAGGTCTGAAAACGAAGGTGTCCCTCCTCCCGAAGATCGAAGAAACGGATACCGGCGCGAGTGTGCTCGTGCTGTGTGTCCCGACGAGACACGAAACGCCGGAGACGGCATACCGGCAGGTCCGCGCTCTTTCGGTGCGTGCCGCGGAAAAGCGCATCGGCTGCATCTTCAAAAAGACCGACTCCGCGCTGCGCGGCAACGTCGGCGCAGAGCTCGCCGCGGTGCTCGACGGCAGCGGTGAGCATGAGCTCTTCTTCATCCCGGCGCTGCCGGCGATGAACCGCGTCACGATAAACGGCATCCATTATATCAACGGTGTCCCGGTACATGAAAGTGTGTTCGGCGACGATCCCTTTGAGCCGGTCACGGAAAGCTACATCCCTGCGCTGCTGGAAAAGCAGATGAACGAGCCTGTCGAGGTCATCACCGGCGCGACTCCTCCCGCGCCGGTGAACTCGGGCAAAAGGATCGCGGTGCTCGACTGCGAGACGCAATCCGGCATGGAGAAGCTAGCCCGGACGCTGTACGAGTCCGGTCGGCTTCACGCCGTGGCCGGGTGCAGCGGGCTGGCGGAAGCACTGGCCGCGGCTCTCTGCGGCAGTGTCGGCGAGACCGAAGCGGAGCCGGAGACCGAGCGGCTCACCGTTGTATGCGGGAGCATGAACCCGATCTCGCTCGAACAGGTGGCTTACGCGGAAAAGACGGGCTATGCTGCCGTCAGCGTGCCGGTGGAGCGGCTGCTTGAGACAGGACTCGAAAGCGCCGAGGGCAAGGCATTTCTCGATGCGCTCTGGGCGGAATACAGCAAAAATGAGCATCTCCTCATCGATACGGGCGCTGCCAACGCCGCGCGCGGCGAGCTGCCCGAGGAGATCGGAAAGAGCGTTGCATCGCTCCTCGGCGCGATACTCAAGGACCTCCTTGACCGGGGCGCCGTCTCGCGGCTTATGATCATCGGCGGCGACACGCTGCTTGGTTTTATGGACGCCATCGGCTGCCGCGAGCTCTCCCCCCAGCGGGAAATCCTGCAGGGCGTCGTTGAATCGGAATATATCTACCGCGGCGTCCGGCACTCGGTGCTTTCCAAGTCCGGCGGTTTCGGGCAGACGGATCTTCTTCTCCGACTCGAAAGCGAAGCGCCGGTCTATGCATAATAAACGAAAGGAACGGATGAAAAATGGATAAGTACAATATGGTTCTGCCGCGCATCACCTACAGCGGCGTGGATGCGCTGGAAAATCTCCGCCAGGTCGTCGACGGCCGTAAAAAGGCCGCGATCTTCACCGACAAGGGCATTCTCGGCGCGGGTCTTGTGGATCTGCCGCAGGAGATCGTCCGCTCCGCCGGTGTGGAGACCGTGATCCTCTCCGACATCCCCGCCGAGCCGAGCTACGGCGCGGTGCAGACGCTGGTCGATGAGTTCCGCACGCTGGGCGCGGACATCATCATCGCCGTCGGCGGCGGCAGCGCGATGGACACCGCGAAGCTCGCAAGCATCCTCGTGACCGACGAATACACCGTGAAGGATCTTCTGGACGATCCTCTCCGCGGCAAAAAGACCGTGACGACCTGCTTCATCCCGACAACTGCCGGGACCGGCTCGGAAGCGACGCCGAACGCCATCGTCGCCGTGCCGGAAAAGGAGCTGAAGATCGGCATCGTGAACCCGGCGATGGTCCCCGATTACGTGATCCTCGACGCGCGCATGATCAAAAATCTGCCGCGCAAGATCGCCGCGGCGAGCGGCGTGGACGCCATGGCGCACGCCATCGAGTGCTTCACGAGCAACAAGGCGAACCCCTTCAGCGACACGTTTGCGCTCGATGCCTTTGACCGTATACTCAACAACATCGAACGCGCCTGCGACGATCCCGAAGCGCTCGACGCCAAGCGCGAGATGCAGATCGCCGCGTTCTACGGCGGCATCGCCATCACCTGCTCTGGCACGACGGCGGTACACGCGCTGAGCTACCCGCTCGGCGGCAAATACCACATCGCCCACGGCGTATCAAACGCCATTCTACTCATGCCGGTCATGCGCTTCAACGAGCCTGCCATCCGCCACAAGCTGGCGCTGGCCTACGACCGCGCGGTGCACGGCGAAAAGACCTGCGTCACCGACGAGGAAAAGAGCGCCTGGATCATCGAGCGTATGGGCGAGATCGTAAAGCATCTCGACATCCCGACAAACCTTTCCCAGTGGAACGTTTCGCGCGACGATCTCGAGCCGCTCGTCGAGGCGGGCATGAGCGTGCAGCGTCTGCTGGTGAACAACATGCGCACCGTAACGCCGGAGGACGCGAGAAACATTTACCTCCAGATCCTTTAAAAACGTAAAGGAGAAAGAAAGATGGCCCATCCCACTCTTCACGGCATCGTCCCGCCGATCATCACCCCGATGAATGCGGACGAGAGCATCAATATCCCCGAGCTCAGAAACCAGATCGAGCGGCAGATCGCGGGCGGTGTTCACGGAATTTTCTGCTTCGGCACGAACGGCGAGGGCTACATCCTCTCCATGAAGGAAAAGGAAGAGATTCTCGAAGCGACGATCGACCGGGTTGCCGGGCGTGTTCCGGTGTACGCCGGTACGGGCTGCATCTCCACGGCGGATACGGTATATATGAGCCGCCGCGCCGAGGAAATGGGCGCGGACGTCCTCTCCATCATCACGCCGAGCTTCGCTCTTGCGAGCCAGGAGGAGCTCTACCGCCACTATGTCGAGGTGGCAAAGCACGTGAATATCCCCATCGTTCTCTATAATATCCCGCCGCGCACCGGCAACAAGCTCCTGCCCGAGACGGTTGCGCGTCTCGCCAGGGACGTGGATGTGATCTGCGGCGCGAAGGACTCGAGCGGCGATATCGAAAATCTCAAGGCGTTCATCCGTGTGGGACAGGAGCTCGGCCGCCCGTTCTCGGTGTTCGCCGGAAACGACGGCGCGATCCTCACCGGTCTGCGTGCCGGCGGCGCGGGCGGCATCGCCGGAAGAGCCAATCTCTATCCCAAGACCGTCGCCGCGATCTACGACAGCTTCGTCACCGGGGACATCGCGCGCGCCGAGGAATGCCAGCAGCGCATTTCGACGCTCCAGCGCGTGTTCAAATTCGGGAATCCCAATACAATCATCAAAAAGGCCGTCAACCTGCTCGGCTACCCGGTCGGCGAGTGCCGCCGCCCGTTCAACTACCTGTGCGACGAGGGCGTCGCCGAGCTGAAAGCGGTGCTGAAGGAAAACGAAGAGCTCGGTCTCTGCTGAGGAGGAAATGCCATGAGCACAGTCAAAAAGCCGATCCTCGGCATTACGATGGGCGATCCCTTCGGTAACGGCCCGGAGATCACGGTACGCTCGCTCGCGGACGAAACGGTCTATGACCGCTGCCGCCCCCTCGTCGTCGGCGACGCCGCCTCGATGGAATATGCCGCGGCGGTGTACAATAAACTGACCGGCGCTGCGGTCCGCGTCCATTCGGTGCAGAGCGTGCAGGAAGCGCAGTTCGTCCCCGGCACGATCGATGTGCTGACCCTCGGCGTCGTAAAGGCGGAGAACATCCCCTGCACGGCGGACGAGCCGAAGCCCTTCGGTCTCGGCGCAACGGCGCTCGGCGGCGAGGCGGCGTTCCAGTATGTGAAGCGTGTCATTGAGCTGGCGCTCGCCGGCGAGGTGGATGCGACCGTCACGAACGCGCTGAGCAAGGAAGCCATCAACATGGCGGGCCACCACTTTTCGGGCCACACCGAAATTTACGCGCACTATACCAACACCGATAAATACACCATGATGCTCGCGCACGAGGATCTCCGTGTCGTCCACGTCTCCACGCACGTATCGCTGCGCGAGGCGTGCGACCGGGTAAAGAAGCCGCGCGTGCTCGAAGTCATCCGCATCGCCGACGCCGGCTGCCGCGCACTCGGCATCGAAACGCCGCGCGTCGCCGTGGCGGGACTCAACCCGCACTGCGGCGAGAACGGACTCTTCGGCACCGAGGAGATCGAGGAGATCCAGCCCGCCATCGACGAGGCCATGGCGGAGGGAATCTGCATCCCGGACAAAAAGCCCACGCCGCCGGACACGGTGTTCTCCAAGGCCATCGGCGGCTGGTACGACATCGTGGTGTGCATGTACCACGACCAGGGCCACATCCCCCTGAAGGTCAAGGGCTTTGTGTACAACCGCGAGGAAAAGCACTGGGACGCGGTGGCGGGCGTGAACGTGACGCTCGGCCTGCCGATCATCCGCGCGAGCGTGGACCACGGCACGGGCTTCGGCCACGCCGGAAGCGGCAGCGCCAACGCCCTCAGCCTCGTGAACGCAATGGACTACGCCATCCGTATGGCGAATGCCAAAAACCATAGAAACTGTCTTATATACCGGCAGATACCGGTTTTAAGAGAAATAAAAAAAGGAGGCACCCAATGAAAAAGACACTGGCACTTCTTCTGGCAGTTCTGATGCTGGTTTCTGTTTTGTCTGCCTGCGGTACTACCGCAGAGACGCCTGCCGCACCGACTGCGGAAGCAACGGCGGAAACGATGGGAACGGAAACTCCGGAAGAAGAATCCGCGCTGGAAGCGCAGGACCTGATATTTGCGACGATGGACGTAGGCACTTCGATCTATACCTACTCTTCCGCAATCGCCAATATCCTTCTGGAGTACCTGCCCGAGGGCTCCACCATTGACGTTCCCACCACTTCTCCGGGCGGTCTCGGCGCGGCATATTTGCTGGCGCAGGGAAAGAGCGACCTGATTATTGTCAACGATGTCGGCTTTATCTCCTCGATTGAGGGCGGCGTTCTAGGCGAGGCATCGATCGACTCCAATCTGGTTGCCGGCATTGTCGGGAGCATGGACTGGCCGCATGTGGACATTCTCGTCCGTAATGATTATGCTGAAAAGAACGGCGTGAACTCCATTGAGGAAGTCATTGAAAAGAAGATTCCGACAAACTTCGTCATCAAGCAGGCGGGAACGATGGGTGAGCTGGCGTTTGTTCAACTGCTCGAAGGACTCGGCGTGACGGAGGAAGAGCTGACCGGTTGGGGCTGCACGATCACTCGTACTGCGTCCGGCAATATCAAGACCGCTATGCAGGATGGCACGGGCGATATCACGGTCGACCATCCGCCCAACAATCAGGCGAACACCGTTGAGCTGACGCTGAATACCCCCTGCACGCTTTGGGATGTCCCCGAAAGCGTCCGTGATTACATGGAGTCCAAGGGCTGGACCAAAACGACCTGGAAGGCTGGTACCTCCGGCTTCACGGGTCATGACGAAGATATTCAGACGGTTTCCTCCAGCAACGTTGTTGTCTGCCGCCGCGATCTGGACGAGGAAGTCGTCTACCTGATCACGAAGGCGATCTGCGAGAGCGGCGATGAGCTCGCTGCAGCGTCAAGCGCTCTGGCAGAGTTTGACCCGAGCATCGGCTGGGTTACCATGGAAAAGTACATGCACCCCGGCGCGATTCGTTACTATAAGGAAATGGGCTACATGCCCTGACGGGGGTCGGCCGCTTCCTTACAGCAACTTGTATTCGGGAGATATACGGAGCACCCGTATATCTCCCGAGTTAGAAAGGAGAGACCATATGAAAGACAAACAGATCGATCTCCACAGGGTCATAACGGTGATCATCTCCATCGTGTGGATGGCGTTTCAGACCTATATCATCCTTGGCAAACCGATGAACCCCATGCTTCAGGTGCCTGTTCATCTGATTTTCGCTCTGGCGATCATCTATCTTTATAACCCCATTGACAAGAAAAATGAAAAGCTTCGTAAACTGAAGTTCCTAGATTATATTTTCTATGCCGGGATTTTGTTCCTTGCATACTATTACATTTGCGAAACCGTTCGTCTGCAATCGCGTGTGCCGTACTTTTCCGCGTTGGAGACGATTGACATAGTAGCCTTTTTTGTACTGTGTATTGTCCTGCTGGAGGCAGTGCGCCGCACGCTTGGCTGGAACCTGATCATCTTTATTGCAATTTTTGTGCTATATGCCCTTTTTGGGCAGTATCTGCCGCGATCGTCCGGGCTACGTTCCACGAGCATTCGGCCTCTGGAGTTCGTTGAACTGATCTCCATGAGCTCCGGCGGTATTCTTGGCACGCCGCTGACGACGTCGGCGACCTATCTTTTCTACTTCATGATCTTCGGCGCGCTGTTTTCCACCTGCGGAGGCGGTCAGCTCCTTATTGAGATCGGCCTCAAATTCGGCAAAGGCCATGGCGGCCCGGCGAAGGCTGCTGTCATTTCCTCCGGCCTCCTCGGCATGGTGAGCGGCTCAGCCGTCGGCAACGTGTCCACGACCGGCGTCATGACCATCCCGATGATGAAAAAGGTTGGCTATACGCCGGAACAGGCGGGCGCTATCGAGGCAGTGGCATCTACCGGCGGACAGATCATGCCGCCCATCATGGGTATTGGTGCATTCATTATGGCAGAGATGCTCGGCGTGCACTATATGGAAATCGCCAAGTCTGCCATTGTTCCGGCGCTGGCATATTACCTTGCCATTTTCCTCGTTGTTGACTTTATCGCCCGGAAAAATACCAATAATATTGAATCGAAGGGCTTTAACGTTCAGCCAATCCTCCCGCGCATATATCTCCTGCTTCCGGCGATCGTTCTGGTGTATTTCATCATTACCGGTATGTCGCTGATGCGCTCGGCGGCATATGCCATCGCGGTTATTCTCGTGCTGAACATCATCAACCCCAAGCGCGCGGCGTGGAAGGACGTATGGAACGCCATGCTCGTCGGCTGTAAGCAGGCAGCTAGCATTGCTATCCCCACAGCAGCGGTCGGTATCATTATCGGCGTCGTCGTAAACTCCGGCCTTGCCACGAAGCTCTCCTCTCTCATGATGAAGCTCGGCAGCAGCGGTATGTTCCTTGCGCTGGTGCTCTCCATGATCGGATGCATGCTGCTCGGTATGGCGCTGCCGACGGTTGCTGCGTACATGATCGCCAACATCCTCTTTGTCCCCACGCTCACGAAGCTCGGCGTCGACCGACTGGCGGCAAATATGTTCGTGTTTTACTTTGGCATTTTCGCGCAGATCACCCCGCCGGTGTGCCTTGCGTCGTTCACCGCGGCCGGTATCGCTGGCGGCGATTCGTGGAAAACGGGCTGGACAGGCTTCCGGTACTCGATTGTGGCGTTCCTTGCACCGTATGCCTTCGTGTATAATACCGCGATTCTCTTGATCGGCTCTGTACCGGATATCATTCAGGCCGCGGCGCAGGTGTTCCTTGGAACGTTCTTCCTTGCCGCGGGCGTGGAAGGCTTTGTCGGAAAACCGGTGAAAAACATTGCTTTGCGCATTCTGCTGGTTGCGGCGGGCGCACTTATCATTATTCCAGAGGTCATTACGACGTTGGCGGGATATACGCTTGGCATCGGCATCGTTGTTGCCGTGAACCTTCTTGCCCAACGAAAAGAGGGAAAGAAGGATAAGGCGTCCGAGCTCCGGCTGGCAGTCACAGCGGTCTCCGGTGCGCTGGTCGTAACGCCGGAGATCATTACGACGGTTGCGGGGCTTTGCCTGGCGCTGGCCATGCTCATCTGGAGCAAGCGCGCCGAGAAGAAACAGAAGAAAGACGTCGTATACGTGGAAGCCGGAGAGGTTCTGGAGACGGTTGCACAGGATATCGACGAGGACTGAGCTATGGCGTTGTCAATAGGTATCTGCACAAACTTCCTCGGAGAGGATCGCTACTCTCTTCAAACAGAACGGTATCCCGAAATATCCCGGGTTTTCGACTATGTCGAGCTTCCCGCCATGACGGTCACAGCGCTCAGCGATCCGGAATTTGACGCGCTGAGAGCAGAGCTCGAAAAGGTGGGCCTACGCTGTCCGGTTATGACGAACCTGTTTCCGGCGGACATCCCGCTGCTTTCACCGTCGCTGGATGCCGAAGCGCTGAAAGCGTATCTGGACGTATTGCTTCCGCGATGCCGGGCACTTGGCTGTTCCGAGCTCGTGCTCGGCAGCGGAAAGGCTCGTAGCCTTCGTCCCGAACAGGACGCAGAAGAAGGATATACGCGCCTGGCGGAGCTTTTGAATCGGAAAGTGCTTCCCACTGCGTCCGAATATGGGATTCGAATCATTCTGGAGCCGCTGAATCCGTTGATCTGCAACTTTATCTTGACGCTTGGAGAAGGTGCGGAGCTCTGCCGCCGGTGCGACGGCCAACTTGCGCTTCTGGCAGATTCACTGCATCTGATGCATCAGGAAAACATAGCCGGAGAGATCCTGAGGTACCGCGGGCAGATTACCCATGTCCACCTGTCTGAACCCGGGCGCAAAGCGCCAGAAACAAACGCCTCCCCTGCTCTGACAGCGTTCCTTCGTGCGCTTAAGACCGCCAAATACGACGGAAGCGTGAGCTTTGAGTGCCGGTTCCCGGACGGCAAAAGCATGCAGCAGGGACGGGCTGTGCTGCAAACCTTGTGGGATAAACTGTAAGGAGAACAAAGAATGTATACTTCATTGAAAGGCAAAACCGCCATTGTCACCGGCGCCAGCCGGGGGATTGGTCGGGGGATCGCTCTCGCTCTTGCGTCGGAGGGGGTGAATCTCGTACTCAACGCAACGAAGCCCGCTTCGCTGGAAGAGGTGCGCATGGAGGTCGAGGCGCTGGGCGTGTCCTTCGACTGCGTTGCCGGCGATATGGCCGACCCGGAAACGGCGCGACGCCTTGCCGCGCTTGCCATGGAGAAGCATGGCCGGATCGACATTCTGGTGAACAACGCCGGGATCCAAAATCGAAAAAAAGTTGCCGAGCTCTCGCTTGAGGAATGGGACCGGATGATCGCAGTGAACGAGAGCGGTGTTTTCTACATGTGCAAAGCCGTGCTTCCGTTTATGACGAAAGCGATGCAAGGCAGCATTATCAATATTACCTCCACTGCAAGCAAAACACCGCACCCCAACGCGGCCATCTGCTATGGAGCGTCAAAGGCGGCGGTCACCTATCTCACAAAGCACCTCGCCATGGAGCTCGGGCCGTTGGGCATACGGGTCAATGCCGTGCAGTGTGGCCCCATCCGCTCGGATATGACCGACCAGTGGACGGACGAATACCGTGCCGCTGTAATGAAAAAGATTCCTCTCGGAAGATTGGGAACCCCTGAGGACGTGGCGGCAGGTGTTGTGTTCCTTGCCTCGGATGAGGCGTCGTGGATTACCGGATGCAGTCTTAACTGCAGCGGAGGAAAGTATACAGAATAAACGGAGGAAAGCCGATGAACTACCCGGTGTTGCAGGAGCTGCCGTTTGACGGTACGATCTATCGGAACGGGTACATGAACACGCTCGAAGCGGTGCTGCCGCCGGGAGCATATACGTCACACCACTCCCCTGCGCTGTTGGAGCTGCCGGACGGCGACCAGCTTTGCGCGTGGTTCGCCGGAACATATGAGGGGAATACGGATGTGGGCATTGTCTGCTCCCGGCTTCCGTTCGGGGGCGAGAAATGGACGGAGCCACAGCCTATCTCGCACGATCCCGAGCGGAGTGAGCAGAACCCTTCACTCTTTCTCGCTCCGAACGGCGAGGTATGGGCGATGTACACTGCACAGCTCGCCCGCACGGAGGGTAAGGACAACATGCAGTATACCTCCGTCGTGCGCCGCCAGAAGAGCACAGACGGCGGAAAAACGTGGAGCGATTACGACGTTGTGTTCCCGCGGGAGGGAACGTTCTGCCGCCAGCCAATTCAGCTCCTCTCCAACGGGCGGTGGATCTTCGGCAACTGGATCTGTACCGACAGCAAAAATGGTCTTGCGGGTGACCCCACGGTGTTCCAGATCTCCGACGACGAAGGGAAAACCTGGCGCACGGTGGAGATGCCGGGAAGCCAGGGGCGCGTCCATGCGAACGTGGTCGAGCTCGAAGAAGGCCATCTAGCGGCATTCATGCGCAGCCGCGATGCCGACCGCATTTACCGCAGCGAGTCGCTGGACTTTGGTGAGACTTGGAGCGTCCCGAAGCCGACGCCGCTGCCGAATAATAACTCCAGCATCAGCGCCGTAAAACTGCGCAGCGGAAGAGTAGCCATTGCGTATAACCCCACATGTACGCCCTGTCCGGAGCCGGGCAAAGCGGCATGGCCGGGGCTTCGCTGCCCGGTGGCGGTGGCGCTGTCCGAGGACGGAGGAAAGACGTTTCCACTCATCCGGCATATGGAGCTGGGCGAGGGGTTCGTCGGCGCAGAAAACTCTACGAACAACCGCACGTATGAGTATCCGTACCTGATGCAGGGGCGAGACGGACGGCTGTATCTTGCCTTTGCCTACAGCACGCGCCGCAGCGTCAAGTGGATGAGCTTCACCGAAGAGGACGTTGCCGGGGCAAAGCGCGAAGTGATCGGGCTTTATAACCCGACGGCGGCAAAAATGAGCTAAGGAAAGGCTATGAAAAACACGTTCACTCTCGCGCACGTCGGCGTCAATACCGAAAACGCCGAAGAAGCGCTCGCGCTCGCGGAGCTTTTGTCCGGCATGTTCAATCTCGCGCCGCGCCACGGGCAGAAGTCCGAGTTCGCCGGGCCGTATTTTGAGTGCATGAAAGCGCCGTTCCACGGCAAAAACGGCCACATCGCCATGCAGACGCCGGATCTGGAGAGCGCCGTTGCGGAGCTCAGGGAAAAGGGCTTTTCCTTCCGCGAGGAGACCGCGGCGTACGACGAGGCCGGGAAGCTCAAAAACATCTATCTCACCGGGGAATACGGCGGCTTCGCCATCCACATCCTCCGGGGCTGACGACAACTTCTTTATCAAAGCTGCGAAAGCGTCATCCGCAAGGATGGCGCTTTCGCTATGCTCTGCGGTGCGGCAGGAAAACGCTTTCGCTTTTTTTCGTTGACCGATTTTTGGCAGGTATATATACTGAGCTCAACAAAAGGCGAGTTCCTTTTGTGACAAAACAATAAAGGAGCCGAAACGATGAAGAAGATCCTTGCACTGCTGATGGCAGTATGTATGATGCTTGCCCTGCTGACCGGCTGCGGCAGCGCCCCGGCCGAAACGCCGCAGACCCCGGCGGAACAGCCCGTCGCGGAAAAACCTGCAGAGAAGGAAACCGTCGCGCTCAAGGTGTGGGCCGATCAGGTCGAGCTGGAGCTGACGGAAAAGCTCTGCAACGATTTTGCCGCTGCGCACCCGGAAAAGGAATACGTGTTTGAGTTCGGCGCCGTCGGCGCCGTAGACGGCAAGAGCCGCTATCTCGAAGACCCCGCGGCTGCCGCGGACGTGTTCGTGTTTGCCGATGACCAGCTCATCGATCTCGTGAAGGCGGATGCGCTCTATGAAGTGACCCGCAACACCGACGCGATCGTCGCGGCGAATACCGCCGGTTCGATCAACGCCGCGTCCTACGACGGCGTGCTCTACGGTTATCCCATGACCTCCGATAACGGCTACTTCCTGTACTACGACAAGTCGGTCTTCACCGAGGAAGACCTCAAAACGCTCGATGGCATCCTCGCCGCGGCCAACGCCGCCGGCAAGCAGGTACATATGGACGTCTCCAACGGCTGGTATCTTGCATCCTTCTTCCTTGGCAACGGCTGCACGCTGACCATCGAGGACGGCAAGCAGGTCATGGACTTCAACAGCCCCAACGGTCTCGCCGCTGCCGAAGCGATCCGTGAATTCTGCAACGACCCCGCGTTCGTGACCGGTGACGACTCCGTCCTCTCCGGCGGCATCGGCGATTCCATCGCCTGCGGCGTGTCCGGCACGTGGGTCGCCACCGCGATCCAGGAAAAGCTCGGCGAAAACTACGGCTGCTGCAAGCTGCCGACCTTTACCTGCGACGGCAAGCAGGTGCAGATGGGCTCCTTCCTTGGCTGCAAGATCTACGGCGTCAACTCCCAGACGGCTTACCCGGTGGACGCCATGGAGCTCGCGGAGTTCCTGACCTCCGAACAGTCGCAGCTCGAGCGCTATGAAGCGCTCAACTACGGCCCGTCCAACGTTGCCGCGCTTGCGAGCGACGCGGTCGCGTCCAACCTCGCGCTGCGCGCTCTTGCCGAGCAGAGCAACTACGCCGTGACGCAGCTCGTCCTCGGCGGCTTCTGGGTCCCGGCGGAGGCGTTCGGCGCCGAGCTCGAGGCGCATACCACCGCCGATCTGCAGACGCTGCTCGATCAGCTGGTGGAGCAGGCGACCGCAGCCTGATATAAGACGGTAACGCACGGATAAAAGGGGCTGGCAACAGCCCCTTTTCCGGGTTTCATCTTCCGGTTTTTCCGGACCAAACCGAGGGATAGCGGAGGTGCGCGATGCACAGAGAAAAACGTCACATACTTCTGGATGCCGCGGCGAGAGGCGGTCTTTGGACGCGCCTGTCGTTTCTCATCATGGGCGCGGGCTGCATCCGGTATAAGCAGTTCGTCCGCGGCGCGGCGTATCTGCTCAGCGAGATCGGGTTTATTTTCTTCTTCCGGGATTTTGCGATGCAGTATCTCTCCAAGTTTGCAACGCTCGGCACGGAGACGCAGCGCAAGGTATGGAACGAGGAGCTGCGGATCTTCCAGCGCTTCCCCGGCGATAACTCCATGCTGATTTTGCTCTTCAGCGTGCTCTCGATCGCGGTGTGCGCCGTGTTTCTCTATCTCTGGTATTCCAACATCCGGGACGCGTGGCGCGCGCAGGAGAACACCGAACACGGCTGCGCGATCGCTTCCTTCCGGGACGATCTCCGCGCCATGCGGCACGAGAAATTCCATGTGACGCTGCTCGCGCTCCCGATGCTCACAATGGTCCTCTTCACGGTGCTGCCGATCGTCTTTATGATCCTCATTGCCTTCACGAACTTTGATGCTGACCACCAGCCCCCCGGAAACCTGTTCACGTGGGTCGGCATGTCGAACGTGACCGACATCTTCCTCGGCAATGCGATCAAGACGCGCACGTTTTTCGGTCTGCTCGGCTGGACGCTCGTGTGGGCGGTTCTCGCCACATTCACCAACTACTTTTTCGGGATGCTGCTGGCGGTTGCCATCAACAGCAAGCTCGTAAAGCTCAAGCAGGTCTGGCGCACCTGCTTCGTCATCGCCATTGCCATACCGCAGTTTGTAAGTCTCCTGCTCATCTCCCGCGCGCTGGAACCGGCAGGCGCGGTGAACGTGCTTCTTATGAAGCTCGGCATTATCCAGACGCCGCTGCCGTTCCTTCTGGACCCGACGCTCGCGCGCATCGTCGCGGTCGTGGTCAATATGTGGATCGGCATCCCGTATTCCATGATCACCTTCTCGGGCGTGCTGATGAACATCCCAGCGGAGCTCTACGAGAGCGCCGAGATCGACGGCGCGGGTCCCATGCGGAAATTCATTTCCATTACGCTGCCCTACATGTTCTTCGTCACCGCCCCGGCGACGATCACGACGTTCGTCACGAACTTCAATAACTTCAACGTCATCTATCTTCTCACCGCCGGCGGGCCGTTCTCGCTGGGCTATTACCAGGCGGGCAAGACCGACCTGCTCGTCACGTGGCTCTATAAGCTGACCGTGAACCGCAACGACTATTCGCTTGCCTCCACCATCGGCATATTCATCTTCCTGCTGGTGGGCACCTGCTCGCTGATCGTATACAACCGGACCGGAGCCGTAACGAAGGAGGATCAGTTCCAATGAAAAATGCACGCATCCGCCGCCGTGTTTCGGCCGTGGCGCTCAACGCGCTTCTTGCGGTCCTTGCCGTTTTGTGGCTCGTGCCGGTGTTCTGGCTGATTGTTTCGTCCTTCCGGGCGGAGCAGGGCGCGTATACGCCCTATCTCTGGCCGAAGGCGTTTACCTTTGATAATTATATCCGCCTCTTTACCGACCGGAGGTTGTTCGACTTCCCGCGCTGGCTCGGCAACACGCTCCTCGTCGCCGGGTGCAGCTGCGCTCTCACAACGATGCTCACGCTGATGGTGGCGTATGTCTATTCCCGGCTGCGCTTCCCGAAGCGCCGGTTTCTTATGAACGCCTCGCTCGTGCTGGGCATGTTCCCCGGCTTTATGAGCATCATCGCCATTTACCACTTTATGAAGGCCATCGGTCTGGATCAAACGCTGCTTGCCCTGATCCTCGTCTATTCCGGCGGCGCGGCGCTCAATTACTACATCGCCAAGGGCTATTTTGACACCATCCCCAAATCGCTGGACGAAGCGGCAATCCTCGACGGCGCCTCGAACAGCACGGTGTTCTGGAAGATCATCCTGCCGAACTCCAAGCCCGTCATCGCCACGACCGCCATCAACGCCTTTATAAACCCCATCGTCGATTACATTTTCGTCTCGGTCATTATGAAGGACAATTATAATAACTTCACCGTCGCCAAGGGCCTTTACACCATGGTGGACAAGACGAACATTTATGAATACTACACCGTTTTCTGCGCGGGCGCTGTCATTGTGGCGATCCCGGTCGTGCTGCTGTTCCTCCGCGTGCAGAAATACTATGTTGCCGGCGTTGTCGGCGGCTCCGTGAAAGGATAAGCTATGAATCCCGCAACGATATTTCACCGGCCGATGAGCGAATACGCCTTCGCGCTGGACGACACGCACTATATATTCCGCCTGCGCACCGGAAAGGGCGAAGCGGAGAGCGTTCGGTTTTACTATGCCGACCGCGCCGTGATGACCCCCAAACTGCAATTTGCCCCGCTGCCGATGGAGAAATTCCGGACGGATCGGTATTTTGACTGGTACGAGATCCGGCTCGAAACGCGCTTCGAGCGCATCGCCTACTATTTTGAACTCCAAAACGGCGTGGAAACGCTCTTCTACTACGGCGACTGCTACGAAATGGCGGGCACGCCCACGCGCGCGGACTATTTCCAGCTCCCGTTCAACCACCGCGCCGACCGGTTCGCGGCTCCGGCGTGGACGCGGGACGCCGTGGTATACAACATCTTCCCCGACAGCTTCGCTGCGGGGAAGCGCCTGGCGCCCAACGGCGCGCCGCCCTGCCGGGGCGGGACGGTGCGCGGCGTGACCGAAAATCTCGACTACATCGCCTCCCTGGGCTTCAACTGCATTTACCTGAACCCGATCTTCGCGGCGAGATCGTACCACCGGTACGATACGCTGGATTATTATCGCATCGATCCGCACATGGGCGCCGAGGACGATCTCCGGGATCTTGTCCGCCGCGCGCACGCGCTCGGCATCCGGGTCATTCTCGACGGCGTATTCAATCATGTGAGCAGCGATCATCCCTTCTTCCGCGACGTGCTGGGAAAGGGGCGGGCTTCGCGGTACTATTCCTGCTTCTACGCGCTGCCCGAGACGCCGCGCCTGCCCGCCGCCGGGGAGCTGCCCGGCTATACCTGCTTTTCGTACGTCGCCGATATGCCGAAAACGAACACCGCCGACCCCTTCCTCCGGCAGTATTTCTGCGACGTCGGCGCGTACTGGGTGCGAAAGTTTGACGTGGACGGCTGGCGGCTGGATGTGGCGAACGAGCTGGACGACGGTTTCCTGCGCGCGTTCCGCGCTTCCGTCAAGGCGGCGAAGAGCGATGCGCTCATCGTCGGCGAGGTATGGGAAAATGCCGCGCATTATCTCGGCGGCGACATGCTCGACTCCGCGATGAACTACGATTTCCGCCGCTACTGCCGCCGGTTTTTTGCCGAGCAGACGGTGGACGCAGAGACTTTCGATACGAATGTGTCCACCCTGCTGCTGCGCTATAACGAAAATGCCCTCTTCGCCCAGCTCAACCTGCTCGACAGCCACGATGTGAGCCGGTTCCTCTCGCTCTGCGGCGGGAAAACCGAGCGGATGGAGCTTGCGGTGCTGCTGCAAATGACGTTCCCCGGCATGCCGTGCGTGTTCTACGGCGACGAGAAGGGGCTTTGCGGCGAGAGCGAGCCGGAATACCGCCGCCCGATGGCGTGGGACGCGAGCTCTCCGCTCGAGGAGGTGTATCGCCGGATGATCGCGCTGCGAAAGACGCACCCGGCACTGCGGTACGGCAGCTTCCATACGGAGCTTGCCTGCGGCGGGGTCTACCGATACAGCCGCGTCTGGAACGGTACGAAGATTACCGTTGCGATGAATCTTGGCGCCGAGCCGGTCAAGGCCGAAAAGCGCGGGACGCTTCTCTTGAAAAAGGGAGAAAACCGTGACATAATCGGCGCATGGGAATACGAGGTATGGGAGGAACAAAACGACGGCGGTAACGATCTATGATGTGGCGCGCGAGGCGGGTGTCTCCATCGCCACGGTCTCCAAGGCGCTGAACGACAGCAGCACCATTTCCGAGCATACAAAGGAACGCATTCGGGAGACCGCTGAGCGTCTCGGCTACCGCCCGAACGCGCGGGCGCAGAGCTTTGCGCGCCAGGCGAGCGGGACAGTGTTCTTCCTTGCGGACTTTTACCGGAACATTGCGTTTGAAAACCCGCACATGTTTGAGATCATCTCCGGCACAGCCGCATATCTCGAAAAGAAGGGGTACTCGCTCCTTTTCAAGCCGCTTTCCCGGCAGGAAGCGCCCAAGGTCATCCGCGACATTATCCAGGAGCGGCAGGCGGACGCGCTGATCCTCCACGCGCACATCCTCACGGCAGAACTCGCGGCGATCCTCACGCGCGTCGATTTTCCGTATCTCGTGATCGGCAAGCCGAACCAGCGCAGCAGCGTTTGCTGGATGGACGTGAACCACGAGCAGGCGGGGCAGATCGCCGCAAACTACCTGCTTGATAAGGGCTACCGCCATATGGCGTTCATCATGGGCCGCGAGGACGACGCCATCGCGCGCAGCCGTCTGACCGGTATCCGCCAGGCGATGGACGAGGAGGAGCTGGCCGTGGAGGTCGTTTGCAGCAGCTCTCCGTGCGATCTGGATGACGCGGCGCTCGACGAGTTGCTCTCCCGCCGCGTGCGGCCGGAGGTGCTGCTCTGCGCAAACAACCATCTCGCGCTGCACTGTCTGCAATACATCCGCCGCCGGGGACTGAAGATCCCGCAGGACGTGGCGCTGCTGACCTTTGATAATTATCCGTTTTCCATGCTCATGGACCCGACGGTCACCGCCGTGGAGGTTGATATGTACGATATGGGCGTCAACGCCGCGCGCTTTGTCCTCCAGCGCGTCCGCAAGCCGAACCTGCGGACGCAGTCGTATGTAACGTCGCCGTGCATCCTCGAGCGGGAATCGACGTAAAAAGGCTCCCTCGTTGAGGGAGCTGGCAACGGCAAAACCGCAGACTGAGGGATTGTAGTCTGCGGAAGGAGACAATCCCTTCGTCAAAATCTTCGGTTTTGCCACCTCCCTTTACACAAGGGAGGCATGAAAAAAGCTCCATCCGGACGGATGGAGCTTTTTGATATTCGGTATAGATCGATCAGCGCTTGCTGAACTGAGGTGCGCGGCGAGCGGCTTTGAGGCCGTACTTCTTACGCTCTTTCATGCGCGGATCGCGGGTGAGATAACCGGCGGCCTTGAGCGTGCCGCGGTAGTTCTCGTCGACCTTGAGCAGGGCGCGGGCGATGCCGTGACGGATCGCGCCGGCCTGGCCGGTCATGCCGCCGCCGACGACGGTGGCTTCAACGTCAAACTTCTCGGCCGTCTCGGTGGCGGCGAGAGGCTGACGGACGATGAGCTTCAGAGTCTCGAGACCGAAGTACTCGTCCAGCGTGCGGCCGTTGATGGTGATGCTGCCGCTGCCGTTGGGGATGAGGTGGACACGGGCGGTGGAGGATTTCCGACGGCCGGTGCCGTAAGCGTAGGGACGCTTGCTCTGATAGGTAGCCATTCTAAAATTTCCTCCTTTCCTTATTCGACCGTCCAGACTTCGGGCTTCTGCGCGGCGTGCTTGTGCTCATTGCCGGCAAAGACCTTCAGACGACGGAGCTGCCATTTCTGGGTGGGGTTCTTCGCCAGCATGCCGCGGACGGCGAGCGTCATGGCGAGAGTGGGGCGGGTCGCCATCAGGCGATCGTAACGGGTCTCCTTGAGACCGCCGGCGTAACCGGAGTGGGTGCGGTAGTACTTCTGGGTGAGCTTGTTGCCGGTGAGAACGGCGTCCTTCGCATTGATGATGATGACGAAGTCACCGCAGTCGACGTGCGGCGTGTAGTCGACCTTGCGCTTGCCGCGCAGCAGGTCGGCGGCGAGAGCGGCGGTCTTGCCCAGGGGCTTGCCGGCCGCATCGAGAACGTACCACTTGCGGACGACGTCCTCTTTTCTGACCATCGTAGTGGACATTGATGTGCCTCCAATATCATTGTTTTTTCTTGCTTTTTCAAGGCGCGGCGGGTACAATATACCCTCAAGACGCGCTCTATTTTTATAGCACAGCGCTCCTTCGGTGTCAACCCCTGTTTTCCGAAATTTTTATTTACGGCAGGGCAAGCTCGTAAATGCTTCGTTTTTCTCGCAAATGCTCCGTTTTTCTCCGTTTCGATTTTTATTTTTTGAGGTGCGAACTATGGATTCTCTCAATGCATTCACCGGCGTTGTGCGCCGGTGCGTGGACGATTACGGCATGATCTCCCCCGGCGACCGCATCGCCGTGGGCATTTCCGGCGGCAAGGATTCGCTCGTGCTGCTCGCCGCGCTCGCATATCTGCGGCGGTATTACCCTGCGCCGTTCGAGCTGGAGGGCATCACCATCGATACCGGCTTCCCCGGCATGGACTTTTCCGGCGTGGAAAAAATGTGCGAGGAGCTCGGCGTGCCGTATACCCGCGTGCCGACGGATATCCGCGAGATCGTGTTTGACGCCCGGCAGGAGGAGAACCCGTGCTCGCTCTGCTCGAAAATGCGGCGCGGCGCGCTGAACACCACGATGAAGGAGCACGGCTGCAACAAGCTCGCGCTCGGCCACCACTTTGACGACGCCGTGGAGACGTTTATGATGTCGCTCGTGTTCGAGGGGCGGCTCAACTGCTTCAAGCCGGTGACGTATATGTCCCGCGCGGACGTGACGCAGATCCGCCCGCTTCTGTACATCGGCGAGCAGCGCAGCGCGAATCTCGCCGGACAGCTCGAGCTGCCGGTCGTGAAGAGCACCTGCCCGATGGATCACACGTCCAAGCGGCAGGAGATCAAGGATCTGCTCACGACGCTCTCGGCGCAGTACCCGGATGTGCGCAGCAAGGTGTTCGGCGCGATGCAGCGCCTGCCGCTCGACGGCTGGGGCCCCGCGCCGCACGAGCGCGTCAAAACGCGCGAGAGAAAAAAAGAGGAATAACCCTGCGGGGTCTATAATATAATAGTATAGGGGAATATGCCCTCTCGGCTGCCGAGAGGGCATTTTAAATCGCTTCCGGCAATACCGGGGGAACCACAAGGTATAGTGGTTTCTGCGATAAGCAATCACTACCTGTACAAAATGTTAAAAACTGTTAAGAAGCAGTTACAAATAATGAAATGTTACGTAAACCTATGGAAAAATTCCCCGGTACCGTGTAGAATGAAAACAACATAGTGGAATAACTATACCCATGCGCAGAAAAACCCTGTTCCGGCACAGAAAAAATCCGTACATTTTCTCCCAAAATTGTCCGACAACGAGGGAGAGGTAAGTGAAAACAGGAGGACCGTATGAAAAAGAGGAATCTGATCGCCCTGCTGATGGCAGTGTGCATGATGTTCTCCCTGCTCCCGGTGAACGCGATCGCCGTTGGAGACGAGGGGACCATCCCGGCAGAGGGAACGCTTCTTTCCGAAAATGGAAACGATCCCGCGACGGCTGGCAGCACCAACCCCGCCGGAGACAAAGACTCCATTCCGGACACAGGCGATAAGCCCGCTGCGGCGGAAGAGCCTGTGAAGGGCGAAGAGTCCGGCAAGGACGAAGAGCCTGGCAAGAACGAAGAGCCCGCGGAGGGCGAAGAGCCCGCGGAGGACGAAGAGCCCGCGGAGGACGAAGAGGGCGGCAAGACAAACGTTATCCCCATGAGAGTTGTCCGGCCGGATACGGGCAACTACCTCACCTACACCTTCAAGGTGGACGGCGCAGTGGTGTCGCAGCAGATCGTCACGGACGGCGACACGCTCCACCGCCCCGCCTCGCCCGTGAAGGAAGGCAGCAAATTCATCGGCTGGTACATAGCGGGCACCGATACGCCGCTGGATGACAGCGTCTTCGGCACCGTGAGCGGCGTCACCGCCACGGCGGAGATCACCGTCGAGGCGCGGTTCGATGGCGTACTGTATGTGTTCTTCGTCGATCAGAACGGCCGCATCGTCCTGACGAAGGAGAGCAAGAGCGGCGAGAGCGTCAGCACCGTCGGCGTGACGTACGGTCTCGAGAGCCCGACGCAAGCCGTCACCGGCTGGTACTTTGACGAAGGGCGCACGAAGCGCGCCGATACCGTTGAGCTGACGGACGCGAACGTCTTTGTGTACGCCAAGGTCGAAGAGGGCCACTGGCTCACGTTCGATTCCGCAGGCGGCACTTACTACGCTCCGGTCTTCTATACGCCCGGGACCGCCACGAAGGACCCCGGCACGCCGACCCGCCCCGGCTACGTGTTCGCCGGCTGGTATAACGGCGATGCGCCGTTCGCCTTTGGCAACGCGCTGACCGGTCCCGTCACGCTCACCGCGCACTGGACGGCCGATACCAACACGCAGTACTCCGTCATCCACTGGCAGGAGAATGCCAACGACGAGGAATTTTCCTTCAAGGAGGCGGAGACCAAAACCGGCTCGACCGGCTCCCAGACGAGCGCCGCGGCCAAGAGCTACACCGGCTTCACCGCCCAGACCATCGCCCAGCAGACCATCGCGGGCGACGGCTCCACGGTCGTGAACGTGTACTACAAGCGCAATGTGTACACGATCCGCTTCTATAATAACCGAGGCAGTGAATATACCAATCTGGCCATCACCGCCAAATACGGCGCGGCCATCGGCGACAAGTGGCCCACCTACAACGGCAGCAGCACCTGGTCCACGTCGGCCGGCGGCAGCACCTATCAGGTCAACATCGACACCATGCCGCTCAACGGCGCCAAGTTCTACGGCCCGAAGACCGGCAGCAGCACCGAAACGGCGTACTATTATGTCGAAGTCCTGCCCGGCGAGAGCGGGACGACCACTGTCGGCGGCAAGTCCTACAAGCTGCATCATTCCGATACTTCCCCCGGCAACGGCTACAGCGTCACGGTGGAGGACCAGTACCCCATCACCGGCTTTACATTCAACTCCGGTGTCAGCACGCAGACTGGCGGCAGATACAATAACGCCAAATTCTACTACACCCGCAACACCTACAGTATTATATACATGAACGGCGGCAGCGAGGTCACCTCTTACCGCGAGAGCGTTCTCTACGAGCAGGCCATCCCCGCTTCGGCGAACAAAGCCGCGCCGACGCCGCCCGTCGGCAAGGAGAACTACATCTTCCTCGGCTGGTACGACGACCCTGCCGGACAGCATCCCCACGGCTTCTCCGGCACGATGGGCCCGCAGAACATCACGGTGTACGCCCACTGGGTAGCGCCCACGGTCAGCGGCGTTGCCTACATCACCATGGACGGCACCGGCGGACAGAATCTCACCATCCCCTATGGCGGCACCATCAACGAGAAAGATCTCCCCACGCCGCAGGAGCCGGCGGGCGAGGGCTGGACGTTTGTCAGCTGGGCGACCAAGCAGGGCGATACTTACATCCCCTTCAACTTCGGCACCAAAATTTACGACAATATCGAGCTCTACCCCTACTATACCAATAAGAACAGCTACACCGTAACGTATACCGACGGCAGCAACTCCGTTGAGGATACGAAGCAGTATGCACCCGGCACGTACGCCGACGTGCGGGCCAACACCTTCCCCGTTCCCGAGGGCCAGGTGTTCCTCGGCTGGGCGGAAACGGCGGGCGGGGCGGTCAAGTACCAGCCCAACGACAAGCTGCGCATGGACGCGAGCGTCACGCTCCATGCCGTCTGGGGCGATACCGAGGGCGTCCTCTCTCTCGTGTATATGCCGAACGGCGGCACGGAGAACGCCGTGACGGAGGAACAGATCCCCAACAACAGCAAGGTGACGCTCAAGGGCGCGATCTTCACCCGCCCGGGCTACACCCTCACCGGCTGGAACACCGCCGCCGACGGCAGCGGCACGAGCTTTGCGCTCGGCGCTTTTGCCCGCGTGACCCGCATCGACTCGAACGTCCTCTACGCGCAGTGGAAGGCGAACAACGATACTGCCTATAAGGTCGAGTTCTACTGCGAGCAGACCAACGGCACCTACACGCTCGCAAAGACTGAGCATCGCACCGGCACGACGGACACCACCGTTTCCGTCACCGATACAGACAAGGGATACGGCGTGCCCGCGCATGTGTACGATGCGGCCAATAAGAACAACGTCGAATCCGGCACCGTGGCCGCGGACGGCTCGCTGACGCTGAAGCTGTACTTCAAGCGCAACACCGCGGAGTACACCATCCACCATTACCTCAAGGGCACGGAAGTGCAGGTCGCTCCCGACCAGACCGGCACCATGACGATCGGCGATACGCTGACGGCGAGCGCCTCGACCGCGCTGGGTGCGGAATATGCGTCGGCGCATGTGGACAGCTACTCCCCCAGCCAGTCGCTGGAAATGAAAGCGACGGGGAACGTCATCACCGTTTACTACACCGTTCCTCTGACGATCACCGCAGAGAGCGCGAGCAGAGCCTACAACGGCCAGCCGCTCACGCAGCCGGACTTCAAGGTCGAGGGCCTTGTCAACGGCGATCAGAAGACGGATATCACCCTCTCCATGACGAAGGAGAGCACCATCACCAATGTCGGCAGCGTGCCGAACGTCATCGATACGACCACCGTCCGGTTCAAGGGCGGCGCGCTGCCCGGCGGCTACTATGAACTGCCGACCTACCTGCCCGGCACGCTGACGATCACGCCGAACACCGACGAAGTGACTGTCACCATCACCGGCAACCATGACACCCGGGTCTATAACGGCAGCGAGCAGTCCGTCACGGGCTACACGACGGACGTCGGCGAGAAGACCATTACCGTCGCGCTGAAGGAAGGCTCCAAGGCGGAAGCGAAGGGCACGAACGCCGGTACCTACTACATGGGTCTGACGAAGGATAACTTCACGGTCACGTCCCAGAACTACAGCAACATCAAGGTCGTTGTTGTGGACGGCTATCTGAAGATCGATCCGATCACCGAGAAAGTTACCGTTACCGTCACCGAGAAATCCGACACCGTCACCTATGACGGGAAGGAGCACTCCGTCACCGGCTACGAGACCATGACGGCCAACAACGCGCTCTACGACGTGAAGAAGAACGTCGCCGAAACGCAGACCGCGGCGTGGACGGCGAAGGGCGTGGACGTCGGCGAGTACCCGGTGGGCATCGTCTCCGGCGACTTCGCGAATACGAGCAAGAACTTTACGAACGTCGTGTTCACCGTTGTGGACGGCGCTCTCACCATCTCCCCCATCTCCGAAAAGACCATCACCGTCACCGCGGCGAGCGACAGCAAAAAGTACGACGGAACGCCGCTCACGAACAAAGGCTTCAGCTGCACCGAAGGTGTGCTGGTGCCCGGCGACGTGCTGACGGCTGTTGTTGAGGGCAGCGCCACGAACGTGGGCGACGAGGGCAAGAACGTCGTCAGGAGCTATAAGGTCATGCGCGGCGGCGCAGACGTTACGGGCAACTACACCTTTACCGACAGTGTGGACGGCAAGCTGACCATTCTGCCGCGCACCGTGACGCTCACGTCCGAGACCGCGAGCAAGGAATACGACGGCATGCCGCTGACCCGTCCGGATGTCTCCGTCACGGGTGACGGCTTCGTCTCCGGCGAGGTGACCGGCATCACGGCCACCGGCAGCGTGACTTATGTGTCCGACGGCACGGTCGAAAATACCATCACCTATACGACGGGCGCGGCCTTCCGCGAGGAGAACTACGAGATCACCAAGCTCCCCGGCCAGCTCTCCATCACGCAGAGCTCGAACGCTATCGTCATCACCACGGCGTCCAGAAGCAGAGTGTATAACGGCGAAAAGCTGCTGGACGACCAGACCACGCATACCGGAACGCTGGCGGAAGGCGACCGGCTGGTCGTGGAGTTCCCGGCCGACGCCGGTCTGACCGACGTGGGCACCAAGCGGAACGAATATAAGTCCTACAAGGTGGAGCGCATTTCGGACGGCGCGGACGTGACCGCCAACTACACCTTCGGCGCGCCCGTCATCGGTACGCTCACCGTCACGCCGGTGGCGATCGAGCTGACGGCGAACAGCGCCGCCAAGGCGTACGACGGCACGCCGCTCACCGACAGCGGCTACACCATCAGCAACGGCAGCTTCGTGGGCGAAGAGGGTCTTGCGGGCGTCACGGTCGAGGGCAGCCAGACGGCTGTCGGCAGCAGCGCCAACACCATCACCGGCCACAAGCTGAAGAGCAACACGCTGGCCAAGAACTACACCATCACCTATAAGCCCGGCACGCTGACCGTCACGCAGAGCGAAAATGTCATCACCGTCACGGCGAACAGCCACACCTGGGAGTATGACGGCCAGCCGCATTCCGACGGCGGCTACACCGTCTCCTATGACGGCCAGACCTACACTGCCGCCGCGGGCAAGACCGTGACGCTGCCGACCGGCGACGTTGTGAGCGCAGCGGTCGAAGGCACGGTAACGAACGTTGCCGACAGCGCGGACGACAACAACGTCGTCACCGCCGTCGTCATCCAGAACGCCTCCGGCACGCAGACGAACGACCAGTACAAGACCATCACGCTCGTTCCGGGCGCGCTGAAGATCACGCGGCGCGGCGCGGGCGAAATGAAGGTCGTCCTCACGGCAGCGGACAACACCGCCGTCTATGACGGCCAGCCGCACGGCGCGAAGCGGAACGCCGCGGGAGCGATCGAGGCCGGCACGAGCTACACCATCACAAATCTGGCCGAGGGCCACAGCGTGCAGACCGTTGCCATCGACGGCACCGAGACCGCCGTGGGCGAGTACCCGAACAAGCTCGTTCCGAGCGGCGCGGTCATCGTGGACGCGAGCGGCAAGAACGTTACCGCAAACTATGAGATCACCTACCGGCCCGGCACGCTGACGATCACCGAAGTCACCGACGAGGTCGTCGTCACCGTTACCGAGGTCTTCGGCACCGTTGTTTACGACGGGCAGGAGCACTCCATCAAGGGCTATGTGTCCATGACCTCCAGCGACCCGCTGTACGACGTGACCACCAGCGTCCGTGCGACCGAGACCGAGGCGTGGACAGCGAAGGGCAAGAACGTCGGCGAGTACCCCGTCGGCATCACGGCGGCGGACTTTGAGAACACGAACACCAGCTTCACGAACGTCCGGTTCGTGATCGTGGACGGCACGCTCACCATCACGCCGTTCACCGGCAAGGTCACCGTCACCGTCACCGAGAAGTCCGGCTCCGCCGTGTATGACGGGAAGGAGCACTCCGTCACCGGTTTCGAGTCCATGACCGCGGATAACGGCCTCTACGACGTGACCACCAGCGTCCGTGCGACCGAGACCGACGCCTGGACGGCGAAGGGAACGAACGCGGGTGAATACCCGGTAGGCATCAAAGCATCCGACTTTAAGAACACCAGCAGCAACTTCACGAACGTCGAGTTCGTGATCGTGGACGGCGCGCTTACCATCACGCCGGTCACCGACAAGGTCACCGTTACGGTCGTCGAGAAATCCGACACCGTCACCTATGACGGGCTGGAGCACTCCGTCACGGGCTACAAGTCCATGACGGCGGACAACGCCCTGTATAACATCGCGGATGTCGCCGAAACGCCGACCGAGGCGTGGACGGCGAAGGGAATGTATGTCGGCACCTACCATGTCGGTATCAAAGCGGCCGACTTTGAGAACAAGAGCGGCAACTTCGCGAACGTCGAGTTCGTGATCGCGGACGGCGATCTGGTCATCACCCCGGCGAGCGTCGCCGTTGTGAAGATCGAGGGCCACACGAAGACCGTCACCTACAACGGCAAGGAACAGACCGTCGAGGGCTACACCATCACGAGCAACCCGGCGAACGCGACCGTAACGCTCGTCGGCAAGGCCGTCGCTTCCGGCACGGACGCGAACACCTACCCGATGGGTCTCACCGCCGCCAACTTCACCGCGACTTCCCCGAACTACGAGAATGTCCACGTGGAAGTGACGGACGGCTATCTGAAGATCAACCCGATCACCGATAAGGTCACCGTTACCGTCACCGAGAAGTCCGATACCGTCGTATACGATACGAACGAGCATTCCATCACCGGCTACGAGACCATGACGGCCAACAACGCGCTCTACGACGTGAAGAAGAACGTCGCCGAAACGCAGACCGCGGCGTGGACGGCGAAGGGAACGGATGTCGGCGAGTACCCGGTGGGCATCGAAGCATCCGACTTTGAGAACACGAGCGTCAACTTCACGAACGTCGAGTTCGTGGTCGTGGACGGCGCGCTGAACATCACTCCGGCGGAAAACATCGTTGTGAAGATCGCGGGCAGCACGAAGACCGTCATCTATGACGGCACCGAGCAGACCGTCGAGGGCTACACCGTCACGAGCAATCCTGCGGACGCGACCGTGACGCTCGTCGGCGAGGCCGTCGCCACCGGCACGGACGCGAATACCTACCCGATGGGGCTCAAGCCCTCCGACTTTACCGCGACTTCCCCGAACTACAAGAAAATCACCATCGAAGTGACGGACGGCTGGCTCAAGATCGATCCGATCGCCGATAAGGTCACCGTGACCGTCACCGAGAACTCCGCCGCCGTTACCTATGACGGCACGGAGCACTCCGTCACCGGCTACAAGTCCATGACCGCGGACAACACGCTCTACGACGTGGAGAAGAACGTCGCCGAGAAGCCGACCAAGGCGTGGACGGCGAAGGGGACCGACGCGGGCGAATACCCGGTCGGCATCGTCTCCGGCGACTTCAGGAACACCAGCAAAAACTTCACGAACGTCGAGTTCGTGATCGTGGACGGCACGCTGAAGATCGACCCCGTCAGCGACAAGGTCACCGTCACCATCACCGAGAACGCCGATACGGTCATTTACGACACGAAGGAGCACTCCGTCAAGGGCTACAAGTCCATGACCGCGGATAACGCGCTCTACGACGTGAAGAAGAACGTCGCCGAGACCTCGACCGAGGCGTGGACGGCGAAGGGAACGGATGTCGGCGAATACCCGGTGGGCATCAAAGCGGGCGACTTTGAGAACACCAGCAGCAACTTTACGAACGTCGAGTTCGTGATCGTGGACGGTGCGCTGAAGATCGCCCCGGCGGAGAGCATCATCGTGAAGATCGCGGGCAACACGAAGACCGTCACCTACAACGGCGAGGAGCAGTCCGTCGAGGGCTACACCGTCACGAGCAACCCCGCCAATGCGGATGTAACGCTCGTCGGCAAGGCCGTCGCCACCGGCACGGACGCCGACACCTACCCGATGGGTCTCACCGCCGCGGACTTCACCGCGACTTCCCCGAACTATGAGACCGTCGTTATCAAAGTGACGGACGGCTGGCTGAAGATCAATCCCGTCAGCGACAAGGTCACCGTCACCGTGACCGAGAAGTCCGATTCCGTCGTCTACGACGGGCAGGAGCACTCCGTCACCGGCTACGAGACCATGGCGGCGGACAACGCGCTCTACAACGTCAAGACGGACGTCGCCGAAACGCCGACCGAGGCGTGGACGGCGAAGGGAACGAACGCCGGCAAGTACCAGGTCGGCATCAAGTCCGGAGACTTCAAGAACACGAGCGTCAACTTCACGAACGTCGCGTTCGTGATCGTGGACGGCGAGCTGGAGATCACCCCGGTCACCGATAAGGTCACCGTCACCGTCGTGGAGAAGTCCGACAACGTCACCTATGACGCCGCGGAGCACTCCATCACGGGCTACGAGACCATGACCGCCGACAACGCCCTCTACGACATCGCCAATGTCGCCGAAACGCCGACCGCGGCGTGGACGGCGAAGGGCACGGAAGCGGGCGAGTACCCGGTGGGCATCGTTTCCGGAGACTTCAAGAACACCAGTAAAAACTTCGCGAACGTCGAGTTCGTGATCGTGGACGGTGCTCTCACCATCACGACGGACGACACCGAGGTCGTCGTCACCGTCACCGGCAATACGAAGACCGTCGTTTACGACGGCACCGAGCACTCCGTCGAGGGCTACACGGTGGACGTGAACGGCCTGCCCATCACCGTGACGCCGAAGGCCGGAACCGAGGCGAAGGCCAGCGGCACGAACGCCGGCACCTACTACATGGGTCTGACGGCGGACGACTTCACCGCGGAATCGAATAACTACAGCAACATCAGGATCGTTGTGACCGACGGCTGGCTCAAGATCGACCCGATCACCGACAAGGTCACCGTCACTGTTACCGAGAACGCCGGCACCGTCGAGTATGACGGCAAGGAGCACTCCGTCACGGGCTATGCGTCCATAGTTTCCGATCACGCTCTCTACGACGTTGCGAACGTCGCCGAGACACCGACCAATGCGTGGACAGCGAAGGGCACCGACGCCGGCACCTACCCCGTCGGCATCAAGTCCGGAGACTTTAAGAACACCAGCGGCAACTTCACGAACGTGGAATTCGTGATCGTGGACGGCGAGCTCGTCATCACGCGACGCGGCGAGAATCCGGGAAGCCCGGTAACGCTCCGCGCGGATGACAGCACCGTGATGTTCGACGGCGATTACCACGGCTATGTCGGCCACATCGCGACCAACCTTGCCGAGGGCCACAGCGTCCGCAGCGTGAAGAGCGACTTCACCGCGCGCAACGTGGGCCGCTACGAGGATAAGATCGATCTGCACGACGCCATCATCGTGGATGCCGACGGCAAGGACGTGACGCGCAACTATGTGCTCACCTACCAGCCCGGCACGCTGGAGATCACGCCGTTCGAGGGCGAGGTCGTCGTTACTGTCACCGGCAACACGGGCCTCTTCCGCTATGACGGCAAGATCCACACCGTTGAAGGGTATACCTTTGAAGCGACCGTGCCGTTCTTCACCGAGGACGACATCCGCTTCACCGGTGACGCAACCATCAGCGAGGTCCGCCCCGGCGATTATGTGATGAATCTGAAGGATGAGGAATTCTCCGCGGCGAACGATAACTTCACCAGCGTGAAGTTCGTCGTCATCGACGGCAGCATGCGCATCTATACCGTGCGCTACACCGTCGCGTGGATGTTCGACACCGACCAGATGCTCACCGGCGATTCTCCGAACCGCTACTTCACCTCCATGGCAAATTACATCGACCGCTCGGACATCTCCCTCGTGCTCCACAGCGGCAACGTTGTGGCGGACGCCGGAGCGCAGAGCCAGTGGGATGTGTTCAACAACGCGATGCAGCCGCTCTACGACGATGAGGAAGTGGACGTTCTCATGATCGCCGCCGAGAAGGAAGCCGCCTCCGGCAGCCTGTTCCTGCAGCAGCCGGTCCGCGAGGACTTCAAGGAGGAAGACCTCTTTGAAAACGGCAAGGGCTTCGTGCGCCGCTTCAACATCGGCGAGAAGAGCGTCATCCTCGTCGGTCTCGGCGCGGACGCCATGACCGAAGAGGGCTACAAGTGGGCGCGCGAGAAGTTCAACTCCGACAAGGACGCCTCCGGTATCCTGCTCGTGAACAACTACCTGCTCGAGGATATGAGAAAGCCCGATAAGATCGACGAGCGCGCTCTCGATCTGGAGAAGAACGTCGTCAAGGCGTGCTCCAACGTGCGCATGGTCCTCAGCAGCAGCGGCGGCTACTCCAGCCACTACGAGTTCTATTACGGCGAGCGCAAGGTGATCGCCATCAACTCGGACATTGAAGCGGCAGCCAAGGCGGGCTACTTCACGCAGCTCACCTTCAACGAGGATCTCAACATCCTCAGCGTCACCAACCTCTGCCCGTACACCTACGACTTCGTGTATAACGAGAGACAGGCGTATAAGGAGTGCTATGTGCTGAACAACGTGCTCTGAGACCTCGCGGGACGAACGTCCCAAACCCCATAAGCAAAACGATCCCCGGCGGGCATGCCCGCCGGGGATCTTCCTATGAAAAAACCTTCCGCAAAAAGAAAGCTGTCAGCGGGAAACGTCCCCGTTGACAACGTTTTTGCGTCACGCCGTGGCTGCGCTCTCCTGCATCGCGCGGAGAGTCCGGGCGATCAGCGTGTCCGGCTCCCGGCCCGGCATGGCCGCGCCGAGCAGCCCGGTCAGCTCGTCGGCGGCGTAGAGCACCTTTTCCGTTTCGTGCTCCGGTGTCGGGAACATCTGGATATCGCGCCTGTCGGAAAGTAAAAGGGAGACTGCCGTGGAAGGCAGCCTCCCTGCGTGGTATTTCTCAGTCCGCGAACAGCGGCGTGGAGAGATAGCGGTCGCCGGTATCCGGCAGCAGGGCGACGATGGTCTTGCCCTTGTTCTCCGGCCGCTTCGCCAGCTCGATCGCGGCCCACACGGCGGCGCCGGAGGAAATGCCCACCAGCACGCCCTCCTTCCGGCCTACCAGACGTCCGGCGGCGAAGGCGTCCTCGTTCTCTACGGGAATGACCTCATCGTAAACCTTCGTGTCCAGCACGTCGGGGACAAAGCCGGCGCCGATGCCCTGGATCTTGTGGCTTCCGGCCACGCCCTTGCTCAGAACGGGGGAGGAGGCCGGCTCCACGGCAACGATCTTCACACGGGGGTTCCGGCTCTTGAGATATTCGCCGACGCCGGTGACCGTGCCGCCCGTGCCGACGCCCGCCACAAAGATGTCCACTTTGCCGTCGGTGTCCTTCCAGATCTCCGGGCCGGTGGTCGCGCGGTGAACGGCGGGGTTGGCCGGGTTCACAAACTGGCCGGGGATAAAGCTGTTCGGGATCTCCCTGGAGAGCTCGTCCGCCTTGGCGATCGCGCCCTTCATGCCCTTGGCGCCCTCGGTGAGCACGAGCTCCGCGCCGTAGGCCTTCATCAGCTGGCGGCGCTCCACGCTCATGGTCTCCGGCATGACGATGATGATACGGTAGCCGCGGGCGGCGGCCACGGAAGCCAGACCGATGCCCGTGTTGCCGGAGGTCGGCTCAATGATCACGGAGCCGGGCTTCAGCAGACCCTTCTGCTCCGCGTCGTCGATCATCGCCTTGGCGATGCGGTCCTTTACGCTTCCGGCGGGGTTGAAGTACTCCAGCTTGCCCAGCACCCTGGCCTCCAGACCTTCGGACTTTTCAATGTGCACCAGCTCCAGCAGCGGGGTCTTGCCGATCAGCTGGTCGGCAGATGTATAGATCTTACGCATGGATCATTCCTCCTGAATATTTTATGTTGTTATCGGGTATAGGCACCCGGCAACATCGGAGGGCCATGGAAAAGCGCATCTCAATACCAACCTTTCTTGTAGGTTTGTGCGGATTATAAATCGCCGCCGCGCATTTGTCAATAGCAAAAGGAAGATTTTTTGTTGATTTACCTACTTCCCTGCTATATAATAGGATTTATACACAAGGGAGGAACGGAAAATGCTGATCTCAACCAAAGGGCGGTACGCGCTTCGGGTCATGGTCGATCTGGCCGAGCATGCGGCGGATGGGTTTATCCCTCTGAAAGTGATCGCAGAGCGGCAGGACATCTCCGAAAAATATCTGGAGAGCATCATCAAGCTGCTCGTGAAAGCAAAGCTGCTGACCGGCGTGCGGGGAAAGGGCGGCGGATACCGCCTGACAAAAGCGCCGGAGCAATATACGGTCGGGGACATTCTGCGTATGACGGAGGATTCGCTGGCGCCCGTCTCCTGTCTGGAGCCCGGCGCGGCGGCGTGCTCCCGCGCGGCGGAGTGCCGCACGCTTTCCCTGTGGAAGGGGCTGGACAAAGTCATCAACGATTATCTGGATAAGTTCTCGCTCGCCGATCTGATGCACAACGATCCCGGCGGATACGATTATATTATTTGAGCGGAAACGAAAAGATGCCCGCCCGTGAGTTGTCCTCACGGGCGGGCATACGTTTATAATTTTAAATGGGCCTCTGCCCTGTCATGCCGGCGTGTTCACGATCCCCGCGAAGAGGATCTCGCCGCTCTCGCCGGTGACGGCGAAGAGGAACGGCCGGTCGAGCGTGAACTCGACACGCTCATCCGGCGGCAAGGCGGCTCCGCACGCGACCATCACAGTGTAGGCCGCCGCAACAACGCCCTCCTCGTCAATGGTGACGCGCGCGGAGTGCTTGGCCTGTGAAAGGAAAATGGCGTCGGCCTTGTCGGTGAGCGGGGAGAAGTCGGCCTTGCCCGCGTCAAACACGTCCGTCACGCCGAGCGCGCGCAGCGCGCCGGAAAGGTCGGTATCAGCGGAAACGTCAAATTTCGGCACGGAGAGATCAATGGTCATATACTTGCTCTCGGCGCTCTCCGGCGAGAGAAAGAAATCGACCGCGCTGCCGTCGGAGAGCAGCGCCTCCGGCGTCACGCCCTCGTCCGGCAGCAGGAACCACATCGTGCCGCTGCCCTCGAGATATTTGCCGACGGCGGCAAAGTTATCGGCGGCGTAGTACGTGCTCTCCATGGTCTCGTGCATGAATTTGTGCGTCACGTCGCCGTCCGGCGCGTGGAATACGCCGTCCGCCGTGGCGCTCTTTGAAAACTCGCTGCCCCACTTCGCGCGGAAGTATATGGTCGAGGCGAGCGCGATCACCGTCTCCGGCGCGAGCGAAAGACCGTCGGCGCTGTCCTTCAAAAGGCCGCCCGTCTGCTCGTTGATCCAGCGGCGGAGCGCTTCGTTGAACGCCTCGGAGCCCATCTCGCCGCGGTAGGCGGAGGCATAGTAGCTGTCCGCGAGGCGCGCGAGGGTGTTGGAATTGTAGTCCATGCTGTCGGAGAGCCAGAGCGAGTCGGCAAGGATGCTCGTCACCGCGCCGTCGTTCTGGTAGTTCGCCGCCCAGACGTTCCCGGCGGTCTTGCGCAGGGACTTCATGCTGTCCGCGCCGAGCAGGGAGAGGATCTGCGCGCGGGTGTCCCCGTCCGTGACCTCCGCGAGCATCGAGAGCGCCATATACACGTTCACCGGCGAGCACACGGCGTTTTTGCCGTCCGCGCCCGAGAGCAGCGCGGGCAGCGCCGCGCGGACATAATCGTCGAGCGCGCCATCGACCGACGAGGCCGCGGTGTTCCGTGCCCGGCGGTCGGCGCTCCAGGCATCGTACGCCGCTTCGTACTTCGCGCCGGAGTACTTCGCTTCGTCCGGATACGGCGCGCTTTCCGGGTAGGTCGCCTCGGCAAGAGCAAAGGCGTTTGTGCCGCCGCACGCGGCAAGGGAGAAGAGCGCAGAAAGCGCAAGCAAAAGGGCGATAAGGCGTTTCATAATGTTTCCTCCTTTGAGAGTGCTTCTATCCTTCTTTGGGAGTGCTTCTATCCTTCTTTGGGAGTGCTTCTATCCTTTGGACGCGCGGCATAGGAAAAAAGTTCCCGCCGCTTGTGCGTATTGCGGGGGATGTGGTATACTCAATACAGGAAGTGAGAAAACCCCTCAGTCAGCCTGCGGCTGCCAGCCCCCCTGTTAGGGGGGCCAAGATAGTTTTCGGATGCCCCACTTGCCTCCCCTAATAGGGAAGGTGGATTTTGCCGAAGGCAAAAGACGGAGAGGTTCCCCGCCGCCGCGGTCAATGCAAAGGAGAAACCATGAACGACGCCGAAAAAAAACCGGAGCTGCAGGGTAAGCTGCGCGAATTTCTCGTGATGCGCAATCTTTACGAGGCCGCCGCGCGCCAGCTCACGCTGAAATTTGAAATTCTAAACGACGAATTCAGCGTCCTTTATGCGCGCAACCCGATCCACCACATCGAAAGCCGCGTGAAAACGCCGGAGAGCATCGCCGCGAAGCTGATGAAAAAGGGCATGCCGGTCTCCATCGAGACGGCGCGCGAGCACGTGAACGACATCGCGGGCGTGCGCGTGGTGTGCAGCTACATCGACGATGTCTACCGCGTTGCCGAAATGCTCGAGCGGCAGAAGGATATTGAGATCGTCAAGCGGCAGGACTATATCAAAACGCCGAATTATAACGGCTACCGCTCGCTCCATCTCGATATCCGCGTGCCGGTGTACCTCTCCGACCGGACGGAGTATGTCGTGGCCGAGATCCAGATCCGCACGATCGCCATGGACTTCTGGGCGAGCCTTGAGCACGATATCCGGTATAAGGCCGACAAATCCCGTCTGCCGGAGGGCATCAACGAGGAAATGCTCGCCGTCTCCGGCAAGATCGCCGACATCGACCGCCAGATGCAGGACATGTACCTCCGCATCCGCGCCGCCGAAACGGAAAAGGACGAATAAAAAAGCGGAGCCGCGGAGGAATTTTTCCTCCGCGGCTCCATTCGTTTATGCCGTTTATTCCGCGATCTCCGCGTCCAGCAGATCGAGGATCGCCTGGTCAGCGCTCCAGAAATACGCGCTCTCGCCGAGGACTTCGGTGATCCCGGCGCGGTCAAAGTACCGCCGGACGTTCTCACTCATGCCGCAGCAGGCCACGGTCTTGCCCTGCGCGAGAAGGCTCTGGCACAGCTCAAGCATCGCCTGTGCGCCGGACACGTCCACGCTCGGCATGCCGCGCATCGAGAGGATCACGTGGTCGTAGGCGGGCATCTCCGCCATACGGTGGTTGAACTCGTCCACCGCGCCGAAGAACAGCGCGCCCGTCACATACGCCACACCCGCCGATTCGAGGATCGGCGGCTTGCCGTCGATGGCGCGGAGCTTGTTCGTGTCGATGGCCGAAAAGCTCACGCGGATCTGACTGGACTTGGCCATATACAAAATGGCGGAGTAGACAACGCCGAGCAGGATGGCGACCGTGAGATCGAACACGACCGTTGCGATCATCGTGAGCAGAAACTGGCTGATGCCGGATTTGAATTTGTGGCGGAACACATAGCGGATGCCCGCCCAGTCGTTCATGCGCCATGCCGTGACCATGAGCACGCCCGCGAGCGCCGAGAGCGGCAGCCGCGCCATCACGCCGCCGAGCAGGAACATGGACGCGAGCAGAAACACCGAGTGAAAAACGCTCGTCAGCCGGGTCTGCTGGCCGGACTTGACCGCCACGCTCGTGCGGGCGATCGCCGCCGTAGCGGGCACGCCGCCGAAGAGCGGCAGCAGAATGTTGCCGACGCCCTGCGCGATCAGCTCCTGATCGGCATTGAATTCCTCGCCCTTCATGCGCGAGGCGGAAGCGCCGCACAGAAGGCTTTCGATCATGCCGAGCGCCGCGATCGTCACGATGGGCGAGAGCAGGTCTTTGACCATCGAGAAGCTGAGCGACGAAAGATCCAGCCGGTCGGCGAGCAGCAGCGTGCGGGGAATGTCGCCGACGGTGGCGAGAGAATCCATATGGAACACGCCCGCGACGATGGCGGCCGCGATGATGCCGACGAGCGAGCCGGGGACGCGCGCGCCCCACTTTTTCGGCCAGACGACCATGACCGCCACGACGAGCAGCCCGATGAGCGCCGCCTGCCAGTTCACATGGAACCCGAGCCGCCCGTAGGAGAGCAGCTTTTCTATGTTCGTCAGACCCTCGGACGTCGTGCCGAAGAAATTGTCGATCTGGCCGAGCGCGATGATGATCGCAATGCCGGACGTAAAGCCCATAATGACAGGCATCGGGATGAAGCTGATGAGCCGCCCCAGCCGCAGCACACCGGCGATGAGCAGCAATACACCGGCGGCAAAGCACGCGAAGAACACGCCCTGCAGCCCGTGCGCCGCCACGATGCCGACGAGCACGGCGCTCATAGCGCCGGTCGGACCGGAGATCTGGAACGACGCGCCGCCGAGCAGCGCGATCACGATACCGGCGACGATGGCCGTAACAAGGCCCGCCGCGGCGGAAGCGCCGGACGAAACGCCGAACGCGAGCGCGAGCGGCAGCGCCACGGCGCACACCGTGAGACCGGCGAGAATGTCCTTCACCAGCTTCGCGGCGTTGTAGCCGGAAAACTCTCTCTTTACTCCGGCAAAAAACGAAGAAAACACGATGATTCCTCCCCCAAAAAAGACGTACCTGCCCACTATACGCCCCAAACCGCCCATTCGCAATAGAAAAAATAAACATTCTGTACTTTTTTGAAAAATAATAGCAAAAATGTTGGACAAAATAGGGGGATCATATAAAGAAAATATAAATGCAGCCATCCGCCGCGGGAACATACAGCATGGGCATTTCCGGCGGCAGCGACTGCCGCGGCACACGCAAAACGCACATCTCCGTGGGCACGGGCTGCGGTAATCTCGCAATACCTTACTCGGCGCTTGAGGGGCTCAAAAAGCTGCGATGAAAAACCTCCTCTGTGTATGTGTAATTGTTCCCCGCTTTCCCAGAAGGAAAGCGGGGAACATTTTTATGCGCCGAAGAGGGGCAGCGCTTCGATGGCGCGGACGATGCGTTCGTTGGTAAGACGTACCGCCGTGGGCGCGTCGCCGTTCAAAAGGGCGGTATAGAGCGCGAGCTTCGATTCATACATTTTCTGTATGCCGCTGCGCTTGCAGTCGATCGTCCAGAGATACACGCTCTGCGGGCGGAAGGAGTGGTATAAAAGCGGCATGAGCACGTTGCCGGAGAGCACCGCAAGTTCGTGGTGGAAAAGGAAAACGTTCTCCGCGGCCTCGTCGCTGTCATGCGCGGTGCGGATGCTCTCCAAAACCGGCGCGAGCGCTTCGAGCGATGCGGTGTCCGAGCGCTCGACGACGAGACGCATGCACATACACTCCATCGCGTCGCGCGTTTCGAGCAGGGAGCGCACCTCGTTCTGGCGCAGCGCGCCGCCGTTGTAGCGCATGATCGCCACGAGCGTTTCCATCGTGCCGCGCCGCCGGTAATCGCAGACGTACACGCCCTGCCGGGCTTTGATCTCCACAAAGCCGAGCTTTTCGAGCTCTACCAGCCCCGCCGTTACGACGGTGCGCGAAACGCCCATCTTCGCCGCCAGCTCACGCGCCGGGGGCAGCTGTTCGCCGAAGGCAAGCTCGCCGGAGAGGATCATGTTTTCGATTTGCTGCACGAAAAGATCGGTCAGCGAAAGCGCGGTGATCTTGCTGTAGCCCATAGCCGTTTCCTCCGGTGGATGCACGTGGAAATACCACGTTTATTTATTTCAAGTTTACCCGCAATATACGCAAAAGTCAATCGCCGAATTTTTGTAAACCGATGAAATCTCCCGGCAATACTTGACGAACGGACAGCGCGGTATATATTCTTATAAGTGAAATCGCGTGGTAATACCACGAAAGCGCAAACGCGAAAACAAGTAAGGAGGACAAGACCATGCAAAAATACGATGCCGTAGTCATCGGCGCGGGCAACGGCGGTCTCGCGGCGGCCTGCCGGATGGCGAAGGGCGGCAAAAAGACGCTTCTTGTCGAGCGGCATAACCTTCCGGGCGGCTGCGCTTCGAGCTTCCGCCGGGGGCGCTTTGAGTTTGAGACCGCGCTGCACGAGATCTGCGAATGGGGCAGCAAAGAGAATCCCGGCGGCTGCCGCAAAACGTGCGAGGAGTTCGGGCTGGATATCCCGTGGCACATGGTACCGGACAACTTCCGCGTGATCACCACTGCCTCCGACGGCAAGACCCACATCGACGCGACGCTTCCCTGCACCGTGAAGGAATTTGTCAACGAAATGGAGCGGCTCGTCCCCGGCTGCCGCAAGTCGATCCAGGACCTTTTTGATCTCGGCACCGAGTTCCACGAGGCGGGCGACTATTCGCTCAGCGTCGCGGGAAAGACCGACCCGAAATACATGCAGGAGCACTTCCCCAACTTCCTGCGTCTCGGCAGCTACACGGTGAACGAAGTGTTCCGCGCCATGAAAATGCCGAAGCTCGCGCAGGACATCATGGGGACCTACTGGGGCTATCTCGGCGTGGATATGGACCACCTCTCCTTCCTGCAATACGTGAATATGCTCTGGCTGTACGTCAACCATGGCGCATGGATCCCGGATAAGACGAGCAACGAGCTGACGACCGGCCTTCTCGAATGCTTCCGGAAGATGGGCGGCGAGATATGGATGAACTGCACCGCCACGGAGATCCTCTTTGATGAGAATAAGGCCGTCCGCGGCGTGAAAACGACGTGCGGCGAGGTGGAAACGCGCCATATCCTCTGCAACATGAATCAGAACATGGTTTACGCCACGATGTGTCCCCCGGAGGTCGTGCCCGAGCGTATGGTGAAGCTCGGCAACGCGCGCACCTATTCGGCGCGCATGTTCGTCGTGTATCTCGGGCTGGACAGATCGGCGGAGGAGATCGGCATTCACGACTATACGATCTTCCTTCCGACCTCGGCGGACAGCGCGAAGGAGTATGAGACGGGCAAGCGCATGGAGACCAACTGCAACCAGGTCATGGTCTGCTACAACGTTGTGAACCCGGCGTTCTCGCCGGAGGGGACGTGCGTAATGTCGCTCACGAGCACGTTCATGGCCGACGTCTGGGCGGACGTGGAGCAGGACGACTACGTAAAGACCAAGACCGACTTTGCCGAAAAACTCATCCGGCTCTTTGAAGAGCGCACCGGCATCACCGTCACGCCGTACATCGAAGAGATCGAGATCGCAACGCCGTGGACGATGTGCAACTATGTAAATACTCCGGAGGGCTCGGCGTACGGCTTTGAGCTGAAGGACTGGGACAATATGATGCCGCGCATGATGATGATGGGCACCGAGTTTCCGGTCAAGGGGCTGAAGTTCGTCGGCGCGGCGTCCATCCGCGGCGACGGCTACAACTCCGCGATCTTCAGCGGCGACACGCTCGCAAAAAAGACCCTTGCCGAAATGAAAGCAGAGGAGGCTTGAGTGACATGGCGGCAAACTGCAACTATAAAGTGAAGCTGATCGGGGCGCTCGACATGCTCCGGTTCAAGAACATGCCCAAGGTCCGCGAGGCGGCGATCCAGGCGGCTCCGGCGACGCCTCTGCCCAAAACGTTCACGACGAACGAAAAGGCGAAGGTCCGTCATCCCGAGATGCAGCGTGTCGTCGTTGCGGAGATCCGGCCCAACGGTCCGGACGTCAAGACGATCGTGCTCAAGTCCGAGGACGGCGCGCCGCTCGCGCCGTTCCGCGCCGGACAGTACGTGAGCGTGACCGCGCACATCGGCGAAACGGTCACGACCCGCGCCTACTCGCTCAGCGGCAGCCCCGCATGGGCGAAGCGCGGCGAATACAACATCGCCGTGCGGCGCGACCCGAACGGCTTTGTTTCCCCGTGGGTACAGGATACGTGGCAGGTCGGGCAGAAGCTCACGATCTCCGGGCCGCAGGGCCAACTCTACTATGAGCGCCTGCGCGACGCGAAGAAGGTCGTGGCGCTCGCCGGCGGCGTCGGCATCACGCCGTTCATGGCCATGGCCCGCGCCCTGCGCGACGGTCTGGAGGATTTTGATCTCACCATAATTTACGGCTCGCGCACCGAGGCGGGCATCGTCTATAAAAAGGAGCTGGAGGAGGTCGCCGCGGCGTGCGATAAGGTGCACGTCGTCCACGTTCTCTCCGACGAGGAAAAGGAAGGCTACGAGCACGGCTTCATCACCGCGGAGCTCATCAAAAAATACGGCGGCGCGGAGTACAGCATCTTCATGTGCGGCCCGCAGGGGATGTACAATTACCTTGATACCCAGATCGAGCCGCTCGGCCTGCGCCGCAAGTACGTGCGCCGCGAGCTTTTCGGCGCGATCAAAAATCCGTGGGATCAGCCGGATTATCCCGCCGGTATTCGAGGCAAAACGTTTAAAATGAAGCTCATCCAGTGCGGAAAGGAATACGAGATCCCCGTCTCCGCCGACGAGCCGGTGCTCGTCGCCGCCGAGCGCGCCGGGATCTGCGTGCCGGAACGCTGCCGCAGCGGTGAGTGCGGCTAGTGCCGCTCGCGCCTGCTCTCCGGCAGCGTGTATGTCCCCGCGCGCACCGACGGCCGCCGCCGCGCGGACGTTGCGTTTGGGTACATCCACCCCTGCGCCAGCTTTGCCATGTCGGATCTCGTGCTGGACGTGCCGAACGGCACGCTCCGGTAAAGCGAGCGGCAGGAATACCGAAAATGTCCTCCCGAAATTCTCGGGGGGACATTTTTTGCCCGCGTCAGCTCTTTTGGCGCTTCTGCCGGAAAAGAGGCAAGGAAACCCTTGCGGCCATGGGCAGAACGCGGTATGATATAAAATAAAGTGAAGCCGCGGCGGGACCGCGGCTGCGGAGGGATCTTATGCGCTATTACCTTGGATTGGACAACGGCGGCACGAACACCAAGGCAGCCCTTTTTACCCCGGACGGCACGCAGGTGGCCATGGAGAGCGTTGCCACCGCCGCGCTCACGCCCGCGCCCGGCTTTGTGGAGCGCGACATGGAGGACATGTGGCGCGATAACTGCGCCGTCATTCGCGGCGTGCTCAAAAAGAGCGGCGTGCGCGCCGAAGAGATCGCGGGCGTCGGGCTCTGCGGCCACGGCAAGGGGCTGTATCTCTGGGGCAAAGACGGTAAGAGCGCGCGCCGCGGCATCCTCTCGGCGGACAACCGCGCGTGGAAATACCCGGTCGAATGGCGCAAGGACGGCACGGAGGAACGGGCGTTTTCCCTCTCCTGCCAGCACGTCATGGCGTGCCAGCCGGTGAGCCTGCTCGCGTGGCTGCGCGATAATGAGCCGGAGACGATGAAAAACATCCGCTGGGTGTTTGAGTGCAAGGACTATGTGCGCTTCCGGCTGACCGGCGAGGCGCGCGCCGAGATCACCGATTATTCCGGCAGCGGACTCATGGATCTGCATACGAAGAGCTTCTCGAAGGAGCTCCTCTCCCTCTTCGGCATCGAGAGCGTGTGGGATGCACTGCCGCCGCTCTGCGCCTCGCTCGATATCGCGGGGCATATTACGCCGGAGGCCGCCGCGCTCACGGGATTGCTGCCCGGCACGCCGGTCATCGGCGGCATGTTCGATATCGACGCCTGCGCTCTCGCCGTGAACGTCACGGACGAGACGAACATCTGCATGATCGCCGGAACGTGGAGCATCAACGAATACCCGCGCCGCGCGCCCATCACGGACGGCTCGGTGCTGATGAATTCCCTCTTCTGTCTGCCGGGGTACTACCTCATCGAAGAATCGAGCCCCACCTCCGCGGGCAACAACCAGTGGTTCATTGACCGGCTCCTGCCCGAGCTCAAGGCCGAGGCGAAGGCAGCGGGAAAGAGCATTTACGATATTCTGAACGACTGGGTCGATTCGTTCGCGCCCGGCGATTTTGTGCCGGTGTTCCTGCCGTTTCTGACGGCGAGCAACGTCGATCCGCGCGCCCGCGCAGCGTTCGTCGGGCTGAACGCCTCGCACTCGCGGCGGGAGATGGCCCGCGCGGTGTACGAGGGCATCACGTTCTCGCACCGGTACCATCTCGACCGCCTGATGCGCTCGCGGCCCGACCGGAGCGGGACGATCCGTCTCGCCGGAGGCGCGGCGCGTTCAAAGGTGTGGACGCAGATGTTCGCGGACGTGATGGATATGCCCGTCGAGACCGTTTCCGCGGAGGAGACCGGCGCGCTCGGCTGCTGCGTGGCGGTCGCGGCGGCGCTCGGCGATTATAAAGACGCCGCGGATGCCGCGGCGCACATGTGCCGGAGCGTGAGCCGCGTTCTGCCCCGGCCGGACGCCGCGAAGGTCTACGAGGAAAAATACGCGCTGTATCTCAAAACCATCGAGTGCCTGAACGCCCTCTGGCCGGATATGCAGCGGTTTATGGAGGAACATCATGCTTGAAAAGCTGAAGGAAAGAGTCTGCGAACAGAATCTCCAGCTGGTAAAATACGGCCTCGTCGTGCTCACATGGGGCAACGTTTCTGCCCTCTCGGAGGACGGAAAATACGTTGTCATCAAGCCGAGCGGCGTATCGTATGACAATATGAAGGCCGGCGATATGGTCGTCACGGACCGCGCGGGCAACATTGTGGAAGGCAATCTCCGCCCGTCCACCGACCTTGCGACGCATCTCGCGCTTTACGATGCCTTCCCCGGCATCGGCGGCGCGGTGCACACCCATTCGCGCTACGCCGTCGCCGCGGCGCAGGCAGGGCTGGATCTCCCCTGTTACGGCACGACCCACGCCGACTACTTCTACGGCGCCGTCCCCTGTGCCCGGGAGCTTACGGCGGAGGAGATCGAGGAAGCCTACGAGCGCAACACCGGCCTCGTCATCGCCGAGACGTTCCGCGCTCGGGGCATCGATCCGCTGGCAGTTCCGGCGGTGCTCGTGAAGAGCCACGGCCCGTTCACCTGGGGCAAGACGCCGGAAAAGGCCGTGGAAAACGCGCTCGTGCTCGACGAGTGCGCGCATATGGCGCTGCTCACGCGGCTCTTTGACCCCTCCGCCGCCCCCGCGGCGCAGTGCATTCAGGACAAGCACTATTTCCGTAAGCACGGCGCGAACGCCTACTACGGACAGAAATAAACTACAAAAGGGAGTGTCGCTATGATCCGCAAGCCCCGCATACTTGTTGTCGGCATCTTCGTCATGGACCTGATCGCCTCCACGAAGCAGGCCCCAAACCGAGGCGAGACCGTGATCGGTCTCAACTTCCGGACGGCTCCGGGCGGAAAGGGTGCGAACCAGGCCGTGCAGTGCGCGCGCCTCGGCGCGGACGTCACGATGGTCGGCCGTGTCGGTAACGATGCCTATGGCCGCGAGACCGTCGCGGCGGCGGCCGCCTCCGGTGTGGATGTGTCCCGCGTCGTTGTGGACGCCGAAAATCCGACCGGCGTTTCCGCCATCACGCTCGAGATCACCGAAACCGGCGCGCACAACCGCATCGTCGTCTGCCCCGGCGCGAACGGCGCAATGACCGTGGAGGAGATTTCCTGGATCAGGGACGAGGTAAAGAATTACGATCTCGTCATGCTGCAGTTCGAGCTGCCGATGTTCATCAACGAGGCCGTGGCGCGCTGGGCGCACGAGGCCGGCGTGCCGGTCATGGTGAACCCCGCTCCCGCCGCGCCCGTTTCGCCGGAGCTCTTCCGCTGCGCCACGTTCTTCTCCCCGAACGAACACGAAGCCGCCGCGATGGCGGGGCATCCCATCCGCGTGGACGATGCGGGCGCGAACGAGGACGATCTGCGCGCCGTGGCGGATATTTTCCGCGAAAAGGGCGTGGAGAATCTCATCGTGACGCTCGGCGGGAACGGCTCCGTTGCGGTGAACAAAGACGGCGTCGCGCGCGTGCAGAGCGTAAAAATGCCCGTTGTGGCGGACACCACGGCGGCGGGCGATTCGTTCGTTGCGTCGTTCAGCACGCTCTGGTGTGCGGGGCTTCCGGCGCGGCAGGCGCTGGCGTTTGCGAGCCACGCCGCGGCCATCACCGTTTCGCGTCCCGGCGCGATCCCGAGCCTCCCGACGCTCGCGGAGGTAACGGCGCTGCTGCGCGAGCGCGGCTATGAGGATATGGATTACGATCTTCTGGCACAGTTGGAGGAGGAAAGCAAATGAAAAACGAAGGAAAAACCGCGCTTGCGCATCTGACCGCGTCCGCGGAAAAGGAATTCTGCGCGTTTCTCGCGCAGCAGACGCCGGAGGCATACGAAGACGCGGTCGCGCTCATTGAGGAATGCCGCGCCGCGGGACACCGCGTCCATGTGACCGGCATCGGAAAGCCCGGCCATGTGGCGGGGTACGGAGCCTCGCTCCTCTCTTCCACCGGCACGCCGTCCTACTTCCTCCACGGCACGGAGGCGGTGCACGGCTCCTGCGGCCAGCTGGAGGAAGGCGATGTTGTCATTGCCATCTCCAACTCCGGCGAGACGGTGGAGCTCAAGGCCACGGTGCTCGCCGTGAAGAACAACGGCTGCCGCGTCATCGGCATCACCGGCAATGCGGAAAGCTGGCTCGCAAAGGAGAGCGACGCGCTGCTGCTCGCGCATGTAGACGAAGAGGGCGGCCCGCTCAACCGCGCGCCGCGCAACTCCGTGCTCGCGGAGATGTTTGTGCTGCAGGCGCTCTCCGCCATATTGCAGGCGGACGTCGCGCAGACGCCCGCGCAGTATGTCCGCCGCCACCCCGGCGGCGCGCTCGGCAAAATCCGCGATAACGAGCGCTGAACACGCCGGAATACCGCACGGTGCGGGAGAAAGAGGAAGAGACATGAAAAACGTGACATCGGATAAACGCAATCTCTGGATGTTCCCCCTCGGCACGGTCGGACGGGATATGATCTATAACCTGTTCACCAACTTCATATTCACATATATCCTGTTTACACGCCATCTCACCGCCGCGCAGCTCGGCGCGGTGACGGCGATCATGGTCGGCGCGCGTGTGTTCGACGCGCTCAACGACCCCGTCATGGGCAACATCATCGAACGCACCCGCTCGCGCTACGGCAAGTTCAAGCCGTGGCTCGTGATCGGCATCCTCTCCACGTCCGTCGTTGTGTATCTCGCGTTCAACACGAGCCTGCAGGGCTGGAGCTTCATCGCGTTTTTCGGCGTGATCTATTTCCTCTATTCGATCACCTACACGATGCACGACATCTCCTACTGGGGCATGGTGTCGGCGCTCAGCTCCGATCCGCATGTGCGCAATTCGCTCACGTCCCGGACGAACCTCTTTGCCGGCATCGGCGGCGTGATCGCCTCCATCCTCATCCCCATGCTCACCACCGGCAGCGGCACGCTCGGCGGCAGCACCGCAACGGCCTACGGCCGTGTCGCGCTCGTCATCTGCATCCTTGCGCCGCTCTTCCTGTGCGCGACGATCTTCGGCGTGCGTGAGCGCCGGGATTACAATACGAAGGAAGTCCCGCCCGTCAGCTTCAAAAAGATCTGGAATACCATCACCGGCAATCCGCAGATTCTCTGGATCTCGCTCGTGTTCCTGCTGCAGCAGATCGGAAACGACGTCGTTATGGGCGGTCTCGGCTCAACGTATGTGTACTTCGCCTTCGGGTATGAGGGCGGGCTGTATTCGCTCTTCAACACCGTCGGTCTCGCGGCGACCGCGCTTCTTATGATCTTCTATCCGATGCTCGCCAAGCGCTTCCGCCGCAAGCAGATGATGGATAAGCTCATGCTGCTCTCGGTCATCGGCTACGCCGTTATGATCGTCTCCGGGCTGGCGCTCTCCGGCGGCATGGTGAAGTTCTGGATCCTCACCGTGGGCTACATGGTAGCAAACCTCGGTCAGTACGGCTTCTATCTCATTATGATGATCTCGCTCATCAACACCGTGGAGTATAACGAATACCTCCGCGGCGAGCGCGACGAGGCGATCATCACCTCCCTGCGCCCGTTCTTCACAAAGCTCGCCTCCGCGATCGTCGTGGCGGTCACGTCGGCAACGTATCTCATCTTCGGCGTCACGGGCTACACCAACCAGATCTCCGCTCTTGAGCGCGCGGCATCGCTCGGCGAGATCGCCGAAGCCGAAAAGCTCGCGCAGATCGATACGATCGTCTCCTCCATCCAGCCGGGTCAGTCCCGCGGGCTGCTGCTGTGCTTGACGGTGCTGCCGTTCGTGCTCATGTACGCAAGCTATGTGCTCTATAAAAAACACTGCATTCTCGATGAAGACAAATACGCCGAGGTGTGCGCCGAGCTTGAAAAGCGCCGGACCGAGGCAAAGTAAGGAGGCCGTCGATATGGACAACGAAAATCGTTCCTGCATCGACTGCGGCAGCGCCGCCTGCCGCGGCAAGGGCGGGCAGTTCCCGCCGTTCTGCCGGACGGAGCATCTGGATGAGGCGCTGCTCGAGCGCTCACTGGAAATTTTAAAGGGCGAGGAAAACGCCTTTTCCGTTGCCGCGGCGGTCAACGAGCGCGACGGCTACGGCACGAAAAGCCGCATCGAGGAAACGATGCACTTCGCGCAGCTTCTCGGCGTGAAGAAGATCGGCATCGCCACCTGCGCGGGGCTGATCCATGAGGCAAACGCGCTCGCACGCATCCTGCGCGCGCAGGGGTATGAGGTCACGGGCATCGCGTGCAAATGCGGCACGGTGAACAAGACAGAGCTCGGCATCCCGGAGCGCTGTCTCGAGGTCGGGCAGAACATCTGCAATCCCGTCTTGCAGGCGCTCGTGCTCAACGGGGAAAAGACGGAGCTGAACATCGCGCTCGGCCTGTGCGTCGGGCACGACAGCATGTTTTATAAGTATTCCGAAGCGCCGGTCACGACGCTTTCCGCCAAGGACCGCCTGCTCTGCCACGCGAGCCTTGGACCGCTGTATCTGCTCGACGGCTACTGGAAACGCCTCCTGAAACCCGACCCCTACCTCACCGCGCCGCAGAGCAAAACCGAAGAAGGAAAAACCGGGAACATGTCGAACTGACGTGTTCCCGGTTTGTACGGGAAAACCCGGTGATCTGCGATCGACAGGCGCATGCTGCAACATTATAGATACATATATATCCTTTGATCTGTTTTAGACGGAGAGGCGCGGACGACGGCTCCGCGGAACACGTTTATGAAAGCGGAAACGGTCGCGGCGGCGCTTATCGGAAAGGCGGCGGGAGACGGATGAAAGCCGTCACTGCCGCGGCGTACTCCAACACCGCCCCGGAGCGGCGCGAGGTTCGGATCGAGATGCGAAAAAGGTGAATAAATGATACAGAACGATTTTACGATCCATATCCGGCGGGCGGAGAGCGGAGACGAGGCGTGTCTCGCGCACGTCCAGACCGAAAGCTGGAAGGCGGCGTTCGCGGGCATCGTCCCGGCGGAGCTCCTTACCCAATGTACGAGCATCGAGCGCGCCGAGAAAATGTACGCGCGGCTTCTCGCCGAGCAGCAGGGAAACGGCTATATTCTGGAGCTGGACGGCAAGCCCCACTGCGTCGCATGGTGGGACGCCGCGCGCGAAGAGGGTATGCCGGGCGCTGCCGAGCTGCGGTGCATCCATTCGCTGCCGGAAAACTGGCGCCGCGGCTGCGGCAGCCGGATGATGGAGCGCGTTCTCGCGGACGTAAAAGCTGCCGGATACACAAAGATCCTGCTCTGGGTGTTCACGGACAACGTGCGCGCGATCCGGTTTTACGAAGCGCAGGGGTTCACCTTCGGCGGCAGAAAGCAGCCCGCGTTCGGCACAACGGAGGAAATGTACGTCCGAGCGCTGTAAAGCCGTATTGCGGCACGCGCCCGTCGCGGCGCAGCCGCGATTTTTCGGCTCGCAGGCTGCCGAACGACAGGTCGCTGCGCTGCCGAAATGCAGGAAGATGGCATTTTGAAGAAAAGCAGAGCAAAGCACGTTCTGCCGTGGACGGGCGCAGCTCGCCGGCATCAGCAGCAAAGGCGGCGCGTATAGACCTTAAAGAAAGGGACGCGAATATGGAAGCAAATCTTGAACCTAAAAACGAGCTCATTGCATGCTGCGGGCTGGACTGCGAAAAATGTGACGCCAGGATCGCAACGATCACAAATAACAATGCCCTGCGTGAAAAAACCGCCGCCCTGTGGACGAAGCTCAACGCCGTAGCGATCACGCCGGACATGATCCACTGTACCGGCTGCTGCGTGGAGGGCGCAAAAACGCCGTTTTGCGACAAGCTCTGCCCCGTACATAACTGCGTGCGGGAGAAGGGGCTGGATACCTGCGCGGACTGCGGGCAGATGGATGGATGCCAGACACTGGGGCGCATCGCCGCAAACAGCCCGTTTGTTTTGGAAAACCTGAGAAAGCTCCGCGGTGAGGAGCCGTTGGAACAGAACGATGCCTGACACAATGGCGGTAAACGATATGGAATATACTGTGCTCCGGCTTCTCGGAAAGGGCAAGGGCGGCTATTCCTATCTCGTCACGGACGGGGAGCGGGAGTACGTTCTCAAGCAGATCCACCACGAGCCGTGTGAGTACTATACCTTCGGCGACAAGCTGCAGTCCGAGCTGCGCGACTATGAAATGCTGCGCGCTCTCGGCATTCCCCTGCCGCGGCTGCTGGCCGTGGACAAGGCGCAGGAACGCACTCTAAAGGAATATATCGCGGGGCCGACCGTTGCGGAGCTGCGTGAGAGCGGCCGGATGGACGGGTGCTGGACGGAACAGGTGCGCGCCATGTGCGCCGTTTTGTATCCCGCGGAGCTGAACATCGACTATTACCCCACCAACTTCGTCCCGCGCGGCGAAACGCTCTATTATATCGACTACGAATGCAACGTCTATATGGAGCAATGGGACTTTGAGCACTGGGGCGCGCAGTACTGGACAGAGCTGCCGACCGCGTCGAATTGAACAGATCGCCCGCCGGGAGACCGGCGGGCAAAATTTTTTTCAAAACCCTATTGACAATCCGGGGATGTGCTGTTATATTAACAGTAACGATAATCATTATTGATTATGAAACCCCACAGCGAAGGAGTACCCCATGGAAAGCACCCGGCGGCAAAGCAAAAAGCGCGACGCGATCCGCGAGATACTGCTCGCGTCGTACGATCACCCGAGCGTCGAGGAGATCTACCGGCGGCTCAAGCCGGACATCCCGGATCTCTCGCTCGGCACGGTGTACCGCAATCTCGCGCTCTTCCGCGAGGAGGGCAAGGCGATGAGCGTCGCCACGGTCGCGGGACAGGAGCGGTTCGACGGCCGGACGCACCCCCACGCGCATTTCATCTGCGAGAAGTGCGGCCGCGTGGACGATGTGGACGCGGTGCTGCCCGAAACGCTTGTCACCGGCGAAATGCCCGGCGAGGTGCGCTCCTGGGCGCTGACATTTTACGGCATCTGCCGCTGCTGCGCAGCGGACGATAATAAAAACAACAAAGAGAAAAATTGATTTGATGGAGGATCTTACTATGAAAAAGTGGGTTTGCCCGGTTTGCGGTTACGTTCATGAAGGCGATACGCCCCCGGCGGAGTGCCCGGTGTGCCATGTCCCCGGCAGCAAGTTCACGCTGCAGGCGGAGGAGAAGACCTGGGCGGCGGAGCACGTCGTCGGCGTCGGCAAGGTGTTCGGCGCGGACGTTCCCGCCGAGGTGCAGGAAGAGATCATCGCCGGTCTGCGCGCCAACTTTGAGGGCGAGTGCAGCGAGGTCGGCATGTATCTGGCCATGGCGCGCGTTGCGCACCGCGAGGGCTATCCGGAAATCGGCATGTACTGGGAAAAGGCCGGTCTGGAAGAGGCCGAGCACGCCGCGAAGTTCGCCGAACTCCTCGGCGAGGTCGTGACCACGTCCACGAAGAAGAATCTCGAAATGCGCGTTGACGCCGAGAACGGCGCGACCGCCGGCAAGTTTGAGCTCGCCAAGCTCGCGAAGAAGTACAATCTCGACGCCATCCACGACACCGTGCACGAAATGGCGCGCGACGAGGCCCGCCACGGCAAGGCGTTCGAGGGCCTGCTCAAGCGCTACTTCGGCAAGTAAGAGGAGACATTCCCATGAAATACGAGTGCCCCTGCGGCTATGTCTATGACCCCGCCCTGGGCGACCCCGACAACGGTGTAGCCCCCGGCACAGTCTGGGAGGACGTTCCCGAAGATTGGGTCTGCCCCATCTGCGGTCTTGGCAAGGACGCCTTTTGTCCCGCTGAGTAACGAATAAGCCTTTTTGAGAGGAAGCAGAAACAAAACTGCTTCCTCTCTTTTTTATGCCTTCCAAGTCTGGACTGTACAAAGTTGGTATATCGCCTTTTTTCTCAGCGAAAAACAAGGCCGAAATCCTCAGAAATGGTACACCGTAAAAACGGTACATTTTTGTTTCTTATTGAACTGCCAAGAGGAAAAGATGGCCAAGGGAGATGTTCCATTCATCTTTGCAGAACAAAGCCGCATCCCTCTTTTTTCGTCTGTGTTCTTTGCGTGCCCTGTCGTTTTTTCCTGTTGTCCAAAAGAGCAGAAATGTGTCTTGCGAAAATGCGTCTTCAATTTATATGTAAGGACCCCAGTTGCTGCCTAAGACGCAACCAAGGTCCTTGGTAGACCAAAAGGGACGCATAGTGCGTCCCTTTTGGTCTGCATAATGGGGCGGTATCAGTTGCCCAAGCGGTTCTGCGCATTGATATATGCGTCGTAAGTATCCTGCATATCTTTTATTTTCTGTATTTCTTCATCGTAGGCTTGCTGTAAACTTTGCGTTAACGCCTGTGCTGAGGCCAAATCTTCCTGCGCCTTCTCTGCCGGCGTTTTTGTATCGTTGGCACAGACGGCAAATAGTATGATTGCAGCCAATATAGCCGATAGTATAATAACAGTCTTTTTCATTCTGTTTTCCTTCCATTATTTTTATAATATTTGAGGCAATGAAATCCTTAAATGCTGCTCATTGTTTCATTGTATGTATCAACAATGCCGGGAGTATATAGAACAGAAACAACGCGTTGCATATGCTTGGTGTAGTATTGGAGGTTTGCAGATAGCCAAAGTCTTGATTTTCTATTGCTCGGATATAGGCGGTCAGAGGCCGAGCAGTTGTTTTTTCTTCGTATCAAATTCCTCTGACGTAATAACTCCTATATCCATCAATTCTTTCAGCTTTTTGATTTCCTCAGCAGGAGAGATTGCCGATGCAGCAGGTGCGGCTTGCGAAGTTTTTGCATCATGGATGCGTTTACGAATATCCTCATAAACCTCGGGCATTTTCTCTTTTAGTTGTTTATGTTTATCCGACCCAAAGGTCGCAGAAAAAGTAAAACTGTTCTCGTTTACAAAATTGCTGTTTCCGCCTTGTGCTCCGGCAAATTCAAACTGAAGAAAGCCTGTTGTCATTCCGAGATTTTTAAATTGAACAGAGGTAAGGTCTTTGTAATAAAACTCCTTGTTCCCGTCTAACGCGTGTCCAAAGAATGCAGACTTAAGGCTGGCTTTTGATGAGATCACGCACCGGTCTTCATACACTTGAAGTGTTTTCCCCATGTTGCCATCGATTTCGTAAAGCATGTCATTCATAACGTTACCCCTCTTATATAGTATTAACCGATATTGGTTAATGTTATTATATACCGGATTTGGTTAATATTCAAGTATGGAAAGGCTTGAATATTATGATTTCTTACGAAAAACTTTGGGTAACTATGAAAGAGAGGGGCGTTTCTCAATACGCTCTTATAAAACAATATGGGATCAGTCCCGCCCAGATTACCCGATTGAAACGGAATGAAAGCGTCAGCACGCATACGATTGACACCTTTTGCCGTATTTTAAAATGTGGTGTTGCTGATATAATGGAATATACGGATGAAAACAACATATAAACGCTGCATTTCCATACTGCCGTATCAAAACCCGTGCAAAGAATAGCGCACCTGCAAAGGATATGGGAAAGCTTCACGCCGCTTTCGGTGTTGAAAAACAGACACCTTCGTGATATAATTCAATTCCGCCGTAAGGCGGTACTATTTTCCCGGAGGTAACACCATGAACGTCTGGCACGACATCGACCCCGCGCGCATCAAGCCGGAGGATTTTCTCGCCGTGATCGAGATCCCCAAGGGCAGCAAGAAGAAATATGAACTGGACAAGCAGACCGGGCTGATCATTCTCGACCGCATTCTGTATACATCGACCCACTACCCCGCCAACTACGGCTTCATCCCCCGCAGCTACGGCGACGACGGCGACCCGCTCGACGTGCTCGTGCTCTGCTCGGAGGTGCTCGATCCGCTCACACTTGTGCGGTGCTACCCGATCGGGTACATCTCCATGCTCGACTGCGGAAAGAACGACGAGAAGATCATCGCCATCCCCTTCTCCGACCCGAGCTACAACAAGTACCGCGATATCATGGACCTGCCCGACCACACGTTTGACGAGATGGCGCACTTTTTCACCGTCTACAAGGCGCTGGAGGGCAAGGAGGCGGTCGCGGGCGACGTGAACGGCCGCGAAGCCGCCGTGGAGATCATCAAGAGCGCGCTCGCGCACTACGACGAGTGCTTCGGAAACAAAAGCGTCGATTAACAAGGGCACGCACGTCGGACAGGTAAGTCTTTTCGGTGCTTTTTGCCCTTTTGTCCTTGGCGGGCGACAGCCCGCCTGCGTCCAAAAGAACAAAAATCCCTCGAAAATCCAAGGCTGTCCGATGCGAAGCAGTTCTGCCGGAGCAGAAATGCTCGCAGACAAGGAAAAGGCCGCAGAGAATACTTTGTGTATTCTCAAGGGCTTTGACGCAGTATGAGGGCATTTCCGCCCGGCAGAACCGCGTGTGCCCTTGTCAATCGACGCAAAGTAAAGAGAATTAACCGCGCCCCGGCAGAAAACCCTGCCGGGGCGCGGTTCTTTCTTGCAATCCGGTGCGAAGTACGCTACTATATCCTTACAAATCATATAAAGGAGAATCATTTATGAGTTTTCAGGAAGCGATCCAATCCGTATTCCAGAAGTACATCTGCTTTTCCGGCCGCGCGCGGCGCAGCGAGTACTGGTACTTCGCGCTGCTCAACTGGGCCGTGAGCGCGGTACTCACGGCGATAGCCCGCAACTTTGACAGCAGCCTTGCTTCGCTGTTTCTCACGCTCTGGAACATCGGCGTGTTCCTGCCGGGACTCGGCGTCTGCTGGCGGCGTCTGCACGACATCGGCCGCAGCGGCGCGTGGTACTTCCTGAACCTCATCCCCCTTGTCGGACAGATCATTCTGCTCATCTGGCTCTGCAAGGACAGCCAGCCCGGCTGGAACCAGTACGGCGACAGCCCCAAATACCCCACCAACGGCGGCGGATACGGCGGCTACGGACAGGGCGGCTGCGGTCAGAATCCGTACGGCGGACAGAACCCGTATGGCCAGAACAACGGCCAGAATAACGGCGGCTACAACTGGAAGCCCTGACGAGCCCGATATTTTCGCGAAAAGGAAGCGCACCCATCCATGAACTGCATTGACCTGCATATCCACACCACCGCCTCGGACGGCACGGATTCGCCGCGCGCCGCCGTGGAAAAGGCGGCTTCTCTCGGCCTTGCCGCCGTGAGCATCACCGACCACGACAGCGTCTCCGGCGTGCCGGAGGCGATGCGCACCGGAGCGGAGCTCGGCGTGGAGGTCGTGCCGGGGATCGAGGTATCCTCGGACTACCGCGACAACAACGTCCACATCCTCGGCTACTTCATCGACCCCGCCGCGCCCGAGCTGCGCCCGGTGCTCGACTGGGTGAAGACCGAGCGGGACGAGCGCAACGAGAAGATCGCCGCCATGTTCGAGCGCGACGGGTTCGACATTTCCATCGCGCAGCTGCGCGAGGAATACCCGGATTCCGTGCTTGGCCGCCCGCACTTCTGCGAGCATCTGATGCGCAAGGGCTACATCTCCTCCGTGAAGGAGGGGTTTGAAAAATTCCTCGGCGAGGGCAAGCCGTACTATCTGCCGAAGCGCCGCATCTCCATTGCGAAGGCTGTGGAAACGATCGTCGCCGCGGGCGGCGTGCCGGTGCTGGCGCACCCGATGCAGTACCACTATCCCGAGCCGGAGCTCATCGAGCTGATCGAAACGGCAAAGGCACTCGGCATCCGGGCGCTGGAGGCGTATTACTCCGAGTTCTCCGCCGAGCAGACCGCGTGGCTGCTGCGCGCCGCGGAGAAATACGGCATGGGCGTTTCCGGCGGCAGCGACTACCACGGCACACGCAAAACGCACATCTCCATGGGCACGGGCTGCGGCAATCTCGCGATACCGTATTCGGTGCTTGAGGAGCTCAAAAAGCTGCGATAATATGCGATATAAAGATGTTCCCCGCTTTCCGAAAGGAAAGCGGGGAACATCTTTTTGTTACGCCACGGCCGCCGGCATAACCGGCGGCCTTGCCCTGTCGGCTTTCGCCGTCCGGCATATGTCTTCGGGGGCGTCTCTTTTTTCTCTCCGCCGGGCCGGCTCTTCCATGAGGCCGTTCTGCGGGGAAGTTTTGCATGGCTTTATTCAGTCGTCGAGGTCTATGTCTCCGCTGACGGTTTCGATCTTGAATGTCCGTGTACCCTCGCTGCCGCTGCGGATGCCGGAGATGTCGCCGCTCACGGTGGTGACCGTGCCGCCAAATTCATCCGCGTGCAGCAGCTCGCCGGAGATGTCGCCGCTCGTGGAGGTGAACGTAAGGCTCTGCGTATCGACCTCGTCCAGCTCCAGATCGCCGCTTGTCGTGTCGGTCTCGATGCCCGCGGCGGAGATGTCGTCCAGGTCGATATCGCCGCTCGTGGTGTGCAGCGTCAGCACGCCGGTGAGCTCCGCGTTCCGTACGGAAATGCTCCCGCTCACGGACGAAAGGCTCGCGCTCTCCGCCTTCACATCAGAAATATTCATATATCCCGAAGTCGTGCCGGCTGTTATCGTGCCGCCGCGGGTCGTGCTGACAAAAATATTTCCGCTCGTCGTGACGAGCTGTGTCTCCGCGACCTTCAGCTCCGACGCGCTGACCGCGCCGGAAGCGCTCGATGCGCGGAGCGTGAGCTGCGGGCTCACCAGACCGCTCACATATACATCGCCGGACTGCGTTGCCGCGTCCACCGTGCCGACCCATTTTTCCGGAATGCGGAGGATGACCGCATCATCGTCCGAGACGGCAAGGCGCTGGAAAAGACCGGGCTTTTTCTCCGTGATGCGAAGCACGCCGCCGTCGAGCACAACGCTCACGCGGTCCGGCGTTTTCGCGCCCCGCGCGGCGATCGAGACGGTCTTATCCGTCGTGGAATAGATGTTCACCTCAAGCTCGCTGAGCTGCACGCTCACGAAGCTGCACTCGCCGGTCTCCGTATCGGCAGAGGTAAATGCAATATCGTTGTAGGCATAATTGTCGGGAGAATAGTCCCAGCCGAGCGTCACGCCGACGAATACACCCGCCGCAATGAGCAGCGCGCCGAGGACAAGAAGCACCTTTTCGCCTTTTTTCATCACGATTTCTCCTTTATCGTCCGAGATCGTTTTTGAGTTCAAAGAGCAGCCGGAGCGCCTCCAGCGGGGAGAGCGTGTTGGGATCGACGGCGCGCAGCCTCTCGGCCACGGCGTCCGCGCCGACGTCGGCGAGACTCACCTGATCGCTCTCGGGCTTTGCCGGGGGCGTCACATTTACCGCCGCGCCCTGCGCGTTGAGCTCCCTGAGATGCGCGTCCGCGGCGCGGATGACGCTCTCCGGCACGCCGGCGAGCTTTGCGACCTCGATGCCGTAGCTCTCGTCGGCGGCGCCGGGCAGGATCTTGCGCAGGAAGAGGAGCTTCCCGTTCTGCCGCTTGGCGCTGATATTATAGTTGCGCACACCGGGGATCGTCCCTTCGAGCGCGGAGAGCTCGTGGTAGTGCGTGGCGAACATCGTCTTTGCGCCGAGCTTTCTCGCGTCGGCGCAGTATTCGAGCACCGCGCGGGCGATGGCCATGCCGTCGTAGGTGGACGTGCCGCGCCCGATCTCGTCAAGGATGAGCAGGGAATCGGCGGTCGCGTTCTTCAATATGGATGCGACCTCGCTCATCTCGACCATGAACGTCGATGCGCCGCCCGCAAGGTCGTCGCTCGCGCCGATGCGCGTGAACACGCGGTCGCAGATGCCGACCGTCGCGCTGCGCGCCGGGACGAACGAGCCAATCTGCGCCATGAGCACGATGATCGCCGTCTGGCGCATGTAGGTGCTTTTACCGGCCATGTTCGGCCCCGTCACGATGGCGACGCGGTCGTCGGTGTCGTTCAGGTGCGTGTCGTTCGGCACGAAGAGCGTGTCGCGCTGCATCTGCTCAACGACCGGGTGGCGGCCCTCGGCGATCGTGAGCGTGTGCGATACCTCGATCTCCGGGCAGACATAGTTGTTGCGCACCGCGACCTCGGCAAGCGAGCAGAGCGCATCGAGCTCCGCGAGCGCCGCGGAGAGCGCCTGCAGCTCGTCCACGCGGTCACCCACCTGCCGGAGCACGTCGCGGAAGAGGTCGTATTCGAGCGTTTCGATCCGCTCGCGGGCGGACGAGATATCGTCCTCCAGCTTTTTGAGCTCCGGGGTAAAGTACCGCTCGCCGTTGACGAGCGTCTGCTTGCGTATGTATTCCTCCGGCAGCTCCACGGCTCCGGCGGAGTTCGGCACGTCGATATAATACCCGAACACCTTGTTGTAGCCGACCTTGAGCTTCTTGATGCCGGTGCGCTCCTTTTCCCGCGCCTCCAGCTCGGCGACGCACTTCGCGCCGTTGTCGCGGATGTTGCGCAGACGGTCTACCTCCTCGCTGTAACCGGAGCGGAGGATGCCGCCCTCGCGCACGGAGAACGGCGGCTCGTCGCAGATGGCGCGGCGCAAAAGCGTGCAGAGGTTTTCCAGCGGCTCCGTCGCGGCGATGGAGCGGAGCATCCCGCTCTGGTATTTGCCGAGCTGCGCGAAGATCTCCGGCGCGGCGGAGAGATAGTTTCCGAGCGCGAGCATGTCGCGGCCGTTCGCCGCGCCGTACACGGCGCGGGACGTGAGCCGCTGGATATCGCCGACAGTTTTGAGCTTTTCGGTGAGCTCGGCGCGGCCGACGTTATCGCGGAAGAGCTCCTCCACCGCGGCGAGCCGCCGCCGGATCGCCACCGGGGAGAGCAAGGGCCGCTCCACCCAGCTGCGGAGCATTCGCCCGCCCATCGGGGTCTTGGTCTTATCCAGCACCCAGAGAAGGCTGCCGCGCTTTTCGCCGGTGCGCAGGTTTTCCGTCAGCTCAAGATTGCGCCGCGCCGCGGCGTCAAGCTCCATATACCGGCCCCGCGTGAAGATATCCGGCACGCGCAGCTGCGACATGTCGCCGCGCGCCGCGTCCGTGAGATAGGCGAGCAGCGCGCCGAGCGCGAGCGTCGTCATCTCGTCGAGCTCGGGGGTGTTTTCGCCGTACTGATTTGCAATGGCCTTGCGCGCGTTTTCGGGATCGAACCGCCCCGCGGCGGGCTCCACGCGGCTGCCGAGCCGCTTTTCGAGCGTGTCGCGGATGTCGCGGCTGAGCATCGCCTCCGGCGCGAGCACGCACTCGCGCGGGCGGAAGCGGGAAATTTCGTTCTGGATGTGCATCGCCGCGTCCGTTTCAAACGACGCCGCGCACACCTCGCCGGTGGACACGTCCGCAAAGGCGCACCCGCCCGCCTTGCCGCGCAGCATGACCGCGCCGAGATAGTTCGATTCGCCCTCGCGCAGCATGGAGGTCTCCATGATCGTGCCGGGGGAAATGATGCGCACGATATCGCGCGATACGAGCCCCTTGCAGAGCTTCGGGTCCTCCATCTGCTCGCACACGGCGACCTTGTAGCCCTTGGCGATGAGCTTGGAGATGTACTGCTCCGCGCTGTGGTACGGCACGCCGCACATCGGCGTGCGCTCGTCCTCGGGCTTGCCGCGGTCGCGCGTCGTGAGCGCAAGATTCAGCTCGCGCGCGCCGAGAACGGCGTCATCGTCGAACATCTCGTAAAAATCGCCCAGCCGGTAAAAGAGCAGGCAGTCGGGATGCTCGGCCTTGATGGCGTTATACTGCATTTTCATGGGGGTGGTTTCTGCGGGCAATGTCTTTCTCCCCTTTACTCCGTGATCTCGCCGAAGAGCGCGAACGTATTGCTCGAAACGATGCGGGCGTTGGCCCACGAGCCGATGAGCGACTCGTCCCCGCGCAGATGCACGAGCCGTCCCCCGGCGGTGCGCGCCGAGAGCGTATAGTCGCCGTTTTTCGCCGTGCCGTCGATGAGCACGCGGAAGGTCTTCCCCTCCTGCGCGCGGTGCAGCTCGGCGGAGACGCGTCCCGCACTCTCCACGAGCCGGTCGAACCGGTTTTGAATGACGGAGCGCGGCGTATCGTCCTCGATCTTTGCCGCCGGGGTGCCCGGACGGCGGGAATAGATGAACGTGAACATCGAGTCAAAGCGCACTTTTTCCGTAAGCGCGAGCGTATCGAGAAAATCCTCCTCCGTCTCGCCCGGGAAGCCGACGATCACGTCGGTCGTGAGGACGAGGTCCGGGATGTATTTCCGCGCAAGATCGACCTGCGCGAGATACTTTTCCGCCGTGTAGCCGCGGTTCATGGCGCGCAGGATCCGGTCGCTGCCGGACTGCACGGGCAGGTGGATGTGCGGGGCGCACTTTTCGCACTCCGCCATGGCCGCGAAAAGCCGCTCGGTCGCGTCCTTGGGGTGGCTCGTCATAAACCGGATGCGGAAATCGCCCGGAATGGCGTTGACCTTGCGCAGAAGTTCCGCGAAATCCACATCCTCGTCCAGTCCCCGGCCGTAGGAGTTCACATTCTGGCCGAGGAGCGTAATATCCTTATACCCGGCGGCGACGAGCGCTTCGGCCTCGCGCACGACGTCCTCGCTCCGGCGGGAGCGCTCGCGCCCGCGGACGTAGGGGACGATGCAGTATGAGCAGAAGTTGTTGCACCCGTTCATGATGGAGAGCCACGCCTTCACGCTGCCTTCCCGCTCGCGGGGGAGACCTTCGGCAATGGATTCGGTGCTCTCGGCATCGAACACGCGGCCCTTCGCGCCGGAGAGACCGTGGACCTGCAGCGTTCTCTCAAAAAGCTCCGGGAAACGCCAGAGCTCGTGCGGGCCGAAGCAGAGATCGACCATGCGGTACGATTTTTTCACCTGCTCGCGGATCTCCTCGCTCTGCGCCATGCAGCCGCAGAGAATCACGATGCGTTCCGGGTGGACGCGCTTTAAATGCGTGAGCGCGCCGACGTTGCCGAACACGCGCATCGTCGCGTGCTCACGCACGGCGCAGGTGTTCACGGCGATGACGTCCGCTTTGTCCTCGTCGTCGGTCATCGTATAGCCCATGCTGCGGAGATAACCGCGCAGCACCTCGCTGTCGGACTCGTTCTGCTGGCAGCCGTAGGTGTCTACCATGGCGAAGCGCTCGCCGCTGCCGAGGGCGGAGCGGACGCGCGCGCATATCTCTTTCTGCCGTTTGATCTCCTGCGCGGAGACCTCGGTTCTCTCGTAGGGCATAGATCTATTTCCTTTCCGTGTATCCTTGTGAACGGCCTCCTTGTGCAAAGGGGGCTGTCAGCCGGAGGCTGACTGGGGGATTGTAGCTTTCGGAAAACGACAATCCCTCCGTCACGGCTTCGCCGTGCCACCTCCCTTTACACAAGGGAGGCTTTTCTTCCGATAATAGAGTATTTTAACATTTTGCTCTGGATTCCGCAACGGCTTTGCTTTATAATCAGAATGAAATATTATCGATTCCCATTCTGGAGGTACATATATCATGCCGGTCATCCACGTCCTTTCGCCGCACGTCGCCGACCTTATCGCCGCGGGCGAGGTCGTTGAGCGCCCTGCCTCGGCGGTCAAGGAACTTTTGGAAAACGCGGTGGACGCCGGAGCGCGCACCGTCGTGCTTGAGCTCCGCGCCGGAGGGCGGGACTATATCCGCGTCACGGACGACGGCGTCGGCATGGCGCCGGAGGACGCGGGCGTGTGCTTTCTGCGCCACGCGACGAGCAAGCTCTCGGATGAGCGCGGGCTCGAGGCCATCGGCACGCTCGGCTTTCGCGGCGAAGCTCTCGCGGCGATCAGCGCCGTTTCGCGCATCACGCTCACGACGCGCCGCCGCGGCGCTGCCATGGGCGTGCGCGTGGAGGTGGAGGCCGGGGAGATCGTCTCCATGGAGGAGACCGGCTGCCCGGAGGGTACGACGATCACCGTGCGCGATCTTTTCTACAACACCCCCGCGCGGCAGAAGTTTCTCGGCACCGACCGGAGCGAGAGCGCCGCGTGTGTGCAGAGCGCGCTGCGCACGGCGCTCGGCCGCCCGGACGTGAGCTTCCGCTGCCTGCGCGATGGGCAGGAGGAATTTTTCTCCCCCGGCGACGGCACGGCGAAGAGCGCCGTATACGCGCTGCTCGGGCGCGACGCCGCGGCGGGACTGCTGCCGGTGGAGACCGAAAGCGACGGCGTCACGGTAAAGGGCTTCGTTTCCGCGCCCGGTTACTGCCGCGGCAACCGCGGCGCGCAGTACTTTTTCTGCAACGGCCGCCCCATCCGCTCGCGCGCTTTGCAGGCCGCGCTGGAGCAGGCATACAAAAATACCGCCATGGTCGGCAAGTTTCCCGGGTGCGTGCTTTATATCACGCTGCCCAACGGTCTTGTGGACGTGAACGTCCATCCGACGAAGGCGGAGGTAAAGTTCGCAAAAGAAAAGCCCGTTTTTGACGGCGTTTACTACGGCACGCTCGCCGCGCTCGGCCAGAAGAGCGCACCGCAGACGATGTCGAACGCGCCTTTTGCCCCGGAAGCGAAGAGCGCCGCGCCCGTTTCTTCTCCGGCCCGTCCCGTTCCGGCCGCCGCGAGCGCGCCGCGCAAGGACTTCTTCCGCACGATGGACGCGGACACGTTCCGGCAGACATACTCCGCCGCCCCCGCCCGCCCGGCGGGCACATCCGGCGTGCGCGACAGCGCGCCCTACCGCGCCGCTTCCCCCGCCGCGCCGAAACCGGTCTCTTCCGCGACGGTCTCCGTACCGGTGCGCACCTATACGCCGGACATTCCGTCCGTGAGCGCGCCGCGCTCCCCCGTCCCCGCGCCGGAAGCACCGGCCTCCCCGGCCGTTCCCGCCGCGCCGGTCGAAAAGAACATTCCCGCCCCGGAAACGGCGGCGGAGACCGTGCCGGAGCAGACGGTGCTGGACGAGGCCTTCCGCGCCGAGCCCGTGCGCTACATCGGCGAGGCGCTGAACGTTTACATTCTGCTCGAGCAGGGCGACAAGATGCTGCTCATCGACAAGCACGCCGCGCACGAGCGCATCCTCTTTGACAAAATGCGCCTGAATGAAAAGCCCCTCATGCCGCAGGAGCTTCTGGAGCCCCAGCCGTTCAACACCGACCCGGACGGCGCGGCGCTTCTCGAAGCAAACGCCGCGCTTCTCGCGCGGCTCGGCTTTGAGCTGGACACGTTCGGCGATACCGCGTTTCTCATCCGCGCCGTGCCAGCGCAGCTCGACGCCGCCTCCGCCGTGCCGCTGCTCGAAGAGCTGCTGGAAAAGCTGCGGGAGGGCCGGTCGCTCTCGTCCTCGGACGTGTGGGAGCGTCTTGCCGCCACGGTCGCGTGCAAGGCCGCGATCAAGGGCGGCTGGGTCACGGAGCGGGAGGAGCTTTTGGCTCTCGCGGAAAAGGTGCTCGCCGGAGAGGTGACGCACTGTCCGCACGGTCGCCCGGTGATGACGGTGTTCACCCGCGCCGAGCTCGACAAGCGCTTCGGGAGGATCGTGTGACGTGTACCGCGATCTGACGCGGGGGAGCATTCTCCGCTCGCTTCTTCTCTTCGCGCTGCCGATGCTCGCCGGGGACATTCTCCAGCAGCTTTACAACATCGCCGATACGCTCATCGTTTCGCGCGCCATCGGACGTGACGCGCTCGCCGCCGTGGGGAGCGCGTATACGCTTATGATTTTCTTCACGTCGATACTGCTGGGGCTTTCGATGGGCGCGGGCGCGCTTTTCTCCATCTGCCGCGGGCGCGGCGACGAGAGCGGTCTCCGGCAGAGCATCGTCCACGCGTTCGGTCTCATCGGCGTATGTGCGCTCCTCCTCACGGCGCTCGCCTATGCGCTGCTGCCCGCCCTTCTGCGGCTTTTGCAGGTGCCGGAGAGCGTTTCCCCGCTCATGCGGACGTACCTTGCCGTGATCTTCGCCGGTATCCCGGCGACGTTCCTTTATAACTTTTTTGCCTGTCTCCTGCGCTCGGTCGGCAACAGCATGACGCCGCTCGTCTTTTCCGGCATTTCGGCGCTCGGCAACGTGGCGCTCGATCTGCTGTTCGTGCTCGTTTTCCCGTGGGGCGTGGCGGGCGCGGCGTGGGCAACGGTCATCGCGCAGTACTTCTCCGGGCTGGGACTTGCCGTTTTCACGCTGCGGCGCTGCCCCGATCTGCTGCCGAAGAGGGAAGAGCTGCGCTTTGACGCGGCGCTTCTGCGCGAGATATTCTCGCTCTCCTCGCTCACCTGCGTGCAGCAGTCGGTGATGAATTTCGGCATACTGATGATTCAGGGGCTCGTGAACTCGTTCGGGGAGATCGTCATGGCGGCGTTCGCCGCGGCGGTGAAGATCGAATCGTTCGCGTATATGCCGGCGCAGGATTTCAGCAACGCCTTTTCCACGTTTGTCGCGCAGAACTTTGGCGCGCGGCAGACCGGACGCATCCGCGCCGGGATCCGGCGCTCGTTTGCGCTCGTGCTCGGCTTCTGCGCGGTCATTTCCGCGGCGGTGCTGCTTTTCGCTTCGCCGCTCATGCGTCTCTTCATCCCCGCGACCGACACGGAAGTCATCCGTGAGGGCGTTTACTATCTCCGGTGTGTCGCGCCGTTCTACTTCGGCATCGGGTTCCTGTTTCTCTTCTACGCGCTCTACCGCGCGGTGAAAAAGCCCGCGATGTCCGTTGTGCTGACGGTCGTTTCGCTCGGCACGCGCGTCGCGCTCGCGTATCTCACGGCAGGGACGCTCGGCGTCGCCGGCATCTGGGCCGCGATCCCCATCGGGTGGGTGCTCGCCGATATCACCGGCGCGGTGTATTACTTCCGGAAACGGAAGGCTCTGCTGCCGGAAACGGGGCAATAAAAAAGCCTCCCTCGAAGGAGGCAGGCTTAATAAAGCATTATTTATTATAATAGAGTATCCCGAGACACCCCGGCCCGCAGTGGCCGGAGATGGTGCTGCCGGCGAGCGTGTGGTGGATCTCCTCAAAGCCGCCGTACTCGCGCAGGAGCTTTTCGACAGTCTCCACGATCTCCGTATCCACGCCGGAGTCGGTGATGAACACGCGCTTCGTGTCGAAATCGTCGTGATCCTTGATGCGGTCGGTCACATAGCTCTCAATCGCCTTGGCGAGCGTGCCGCGGTACTTTTTCGCAACGCTCATCTTGCCATCGTGCACCTCGATGCAGGGCTTGAGCTTCAAAAGATTCGCGCCCAGCGCCGCGACGGTCGAACACCGGCCGCCCTTGCGCAGATATTCGAGCGTGTCGATCACGAAGCTGACGTTCAGCTTCTCCCGGCGCTCGTCAAGGATCGCCTGGATCTCCTCGCCGGACTTGCCCTCGCGGGCGAGCAGCGCGCCATCGATCACGAGATGGCCGATGCCGGTGGAGAGATTGCGCGAATCGACAACGAACACGCGCCCCGGAAATTCCTCTGCGGCATCGCACGCGTTCTGGAAACAGGCGGACATATCCGAGGAGATCGTGAAATGCACGATCTGGTCGTGGGTTCGGAGCTCCTCGCCGAAGAAATCGAGATAGTCGGCAATGGACACCGCCGCCGTGCCGCAGAGCTTTCCCGTGCGGCTCGTATACGCGAAAATGTCCTCGCGCGTGCACTCGATCCCGTCGCGCAGCGCGCGGTCGTCCATGAGGATATAGAGCGGCGCGATCTTTACGTCGTACTGCTCGATCAGCTCGCTCGTAAGATCGCAGGTGCTGTCGGCAGAAATTCGGATCTTCATTGGCATTTACGGTCTCCCTTTCCAAAATAGTTCACATAGAGTTAACACGATGCTAAGGATTATAGCAGAGGTGTAATTATTTGTCTATGAACAATCGTACAGTCATTGTCATCACAGGGCCCACGGCTTCGGGCAAAACGTCGCTCGGCGTGAGTCTTGCGCTCGCTCTCGGCACCGAAATTGTGAGCGCGGACTCGATGCAGCTCTACCGCGGCATGGACATCGGCTCTGCCAAGCCCACGCGGGAAGAAATGCGCGGCGTACCGCACCATATGATCGACGTGGCCGACCCCGCCGAGGACTACAGCGTCAGCCGCTGGGTCGAAAACGCGGCGGCGTGCTGTGACGCGCTGCTTGCCGGGGGCAAAACGCCCGTCATCGTCGGCGGGACGGGGCTTTATATCGAGTCTCTTCTCTCCGGACGGGATTTTTCCGCCGCGCCCGGCGATTCCGGCGTGCGCGAAGCGCTCGGCGCGGAGTATGACGCGCTCGGCGGCGCGGCGTTCCGGGAAAAGCTGCGGCTGGTCGATCCCGAGCGGGCGGAAAAGCTCGCGCCGGGCGACAAGAAGCGGCTCGTGCGCGCGATGGAGGTATATACGCTCACCGGCGAGACGATCACCGCGCACGACGCCCGCACAAAGGCGCTCCCGCCGCGGTATGCTTCCCGCCGCTTTGCGCTCACGTGGAACGAGCGGGAAACGCTCTATGCGCGCATCCGGCAGCGCGTGGACGAGATGGTCGCCGCGGGGCTTTTTGAAGAAGTGGAGCGTCTGCTCGGCGCCGGGCTTTCGGATTCCTGCACCGCGATGCAGGCCATCGGCTACAAGGAGATCGCCGCGGCGCTCCGGGGCGAATGCTCGCCGGAGGACGCCATCGAGACCGTCAAGCGCGAATCCTGCCGCTATGCCAAGCGCCAGCTCACCTGGCTGCGGCGCGACAGGGATCTTGTCTGGCTGCCGCGGGAGGAATACCCGACGGAGGACGATCTTCTCGCCGCCGTCCTCAAAAATTAGCGCAACCGCTGGAAGACGGTCTGACACACTTCGACCGGCTTTTTAATCGGCTCTCTTTACAATGATAGAACACACGCCCAAGCGTGTGAATACTTATCACAAAGCCGGAGACCCCGGCGAAAGGGAGCTTTTATCATGCAAAAAACACAGAATCTGCAGGACCTTTTCCTCAACCAGACCCGCAAAGACAGACAGAGCGTGACGCTCTTTCTCATGAACGGCTTTCAGATGCGCGGCATCGTGCGCGGATTTGACAGCTTCACGGTCGTGCTCGAGACCGACGGAAAGCAGCAGCTCATTTATAAGCACGCGATCTCCACGCTCGTCCCGTCGCAGTCGGTCGATATGACCGGCGGCACGAATACATAAGAGCGCGTGAAGCGCTCGGAGCTGCCGCTGCTGTTCCCCGGCATCGTTCTGCTGCTCGCGGCGGCGGCATATGCCCTGCTCTTTTTCACCTCCCGCGCGGAGGATGTGCCCTCGGCGGTGTGCACCGCCGCGCTCTGGCAGGATACGCTTTCGCTCAAGGGCGTCGTTTCCCGCGGTGAAACGCCCGTTTCCGCGCCGGAAGGCGCGGTGTACCCGCTCGTTCCGGACGGAGAGCGCGTCGCGGCGGGGGCGCCGGTCGCGCTCGCGGGGGAGACCGGGGCGGAGCTTTTCCGCGCCGCGCTCCTTCTGCGCGTGCGCGCGGAGCTCGCCTCCGATACGCTGCCCGTGCCGGGCGGACAGGCTCTGCGCTCGCTTTCCGAAGCGCTTGCCCGGCGGGACTTTTCCGCGCTCGGCGCAGCCTTGCCGGAGGCGCGCCGCTCGCTCGGCTATGCTGCGACGGGCGGCAACGCTCTCCGGCAGGAGGAGGAAGCGCTCCTTTCCTCCGGAGCGGAAGAGACGCTCGTCCGCGCCCCGCGCGCGGGATATTTCTCCGCGCACGGGGCGGACGGCGCGATGACCGTCGTCTCCGGCAGCGGCTGGACGTTCACCGCGCCGCTCAACGAAAAGACCGCGGCGCGTCTGCCGGACGGCGGCAGCGCCGTGCTTCTTCTGCCGGACGAAACGCGCGTCACCGCCGCGGTGCGCATAACGGACGCCGGGGAAGCCGTTTTCTCCTGCGGCACGCACCTCGAAAGCGTTCTTTCCCTGAACGAATGCACGCTTGCGGTGCTTCTGGCCGAATGGGAGGGCTATTCGGTGCCGGAATCGGCCATTCTGCCGGGCGAGGACGGCGAGACCGTCTGCCGTGTGTCCGGCCCGGTGCGGGAATACGTCCCGGTCACGGTGCTCGCGCGGCGCGGCGGCGCGGCGCTCATCGCATCACCGATGCTGCGCGGCGGCATGAGCGTGCTGCTTTTCCCCGCGGCGGACAGCGCGCCATCGTAAAGTAGAGTACCCTTTTTCCTTTTAAATACGTTTCGGGAGGACAGAAAGATATGAGCATCACCGAAAATGTGCGCATGGCCCGGCAGAAGATCAACGCCGCCGCCGAGAGCGCCGGCCGCTCCGGCAGCGAGGTGCGCCTTCTCGCCGCAACGAAGATGAACGGCCCGGAGGCCGTGCAGGAGGCGATCCGCGCCGGCGTGGACATCTGCGCGGAAAACCGCGTGCAGGAGTTTCTTTCCAAAAATGCTGTGAACGCCTATGCCCCCTGCTGCGTCCATTTCATAGGGCATTTGCAGAAAAACAAGGTGAAATACCTCGTCGGCGCGGTGGAGCTGATCCACTCGGTCGATTCTCCGGAGCTGATGGACGCGATCTCGCGCCGCGCCGTCTCGCTCGGCATCGTGCAGGATGTGCTGCTGGAGGTGAACATCGGCGGCGAGGCGTCCAAAAGCGGCGTTTCGCCCGACGGGCTCGAGGCTCTCCTCGCCCATGCCGCGCTCTGCCCCGGCCTTCGCGTGAAAGGATTGATGACGATCCCGCCCGCCGTGAGCGCCGGAGAAGAAAATCGTTGGTATTTCCGACGAATATATGAGCTTTTTGTTGACATCCGCCGGAAAACATACGATAATGTAACAATGGCTGAGCTGTCGATGGGTATGAGCGGTGACTACGAGGAAGCCGTGCGCTGCGGCGCGACCATCGTCCGTCTGGGAACGGCGCTGTTCGGCCCCCGGAATTACGATTTGCAGGAGGCGCCCCCGTATGGGACTATTGGATGAGCTGAAAAAACTGACGAAACCCTACGACGACGAGGATTATCTCGAAGAAGATCTCGCCGAGCCGGTACGCGCGCCGGGCCGCGCGGCGGACGCGCGCTCCTACGCGTCCTACGCCGAAGCACCGCGCAGCGCCGAGCCCGTGCAGCCGACCCGCCGGCCGTATGTATTCTCCAACCAGCGCGCCGCGCGGCAGCAGCAGGCCGCCGACCCCTACGCGCAGCAGGATTACGGCTACGCCCAGCAGGGGTATACCCAGCAGGGCTACGCGCCCGACCCCTATGCCCGCAGCGGCTATGCGCCCGATCCCTATGCCCAGCAGGGGTATGCCGCGCCCGCCCGTCCGCAGAGCGGCGGCGCGCAGCCGAAGCTGCTGCTCGTGCACCCCGACCGCTTTGAGCAGGCCGCGGACATTGCCGACCGCATTGCCGAGCGCAACGCGATCGTGCTCAATCTGGAGACCGCGCCGAAGGAACTGACCCGCCGCATGCTCGACTTTCTCTCGGGCGTTACCTATGCGCTCGGCGGAAAGGTCAAGAAGGTCTCCGGCAGCACCTACATCATCACCCCCGCGGGGATGGACTTCATGGGTGACACCGGCAACGCCGTCGAATCCCGCGAAAAGTACTTTTAATCAAGCGTTCCCGCGCCTCACGGCGCTGACGGATAGAAAACAGAATCCGGAAAGGAGTAGAAAGATATGATCACTGCCCAGGACATCCGCGAAAAATGTTTTGAGAAGGCCCGCATCGGCGGGTACGCCATGGACGAGGTCGATGATTTTCTCGACGAGCTCGCCAATGACGCCGCTGCCTCCCAGAAGGAGATCGCCACGCTCAACGCGAAGATGAAATACCTTGCCGACAAGATCCGCGAGTATCAGGGCTCGGAGGAGGCCATGAACATGGCGCTCGTCTCCGCGCAGAAGCTCGCCAAGAACGTCGAAGAGGACGCCCGCGCCAAGGCGGAAGCCCTCGTCGCCTCCGCGCAGAAGGAAGCCGACGATATCCTCGCCGCCGCCAAGGCCGAGTCTGACCGCACCATCGGCGCGATCGAGGCCAACCGCAAGGCCGAGGAGCTGCGCTACGAGAAGGCGCGCGCCGCCGCCGCGGAATACATCCAGAAGGTCCGCATGCTGCTCGACCGCGAGCAGACCTTCCTTACCACGCTCGCCGAGGCCGACCTCACCGGCGCCGTCGTGACGCCTGCGCCCGCCGAGAAGAAGGCCATCGCCGCCCCCGCGGAAGCGGCCGAGAGCGAGACCGTTGAGGAGGAAGTCCTCCCCGCCGCCGAGCCGGAGGCCGAACCCGAAGCCGAGCCGGAAACGGAAGAGGAGGATTCTCCCCTCTACCCGGACGCCGAGGACGAGCAGGACTACGTCAAGGCGTTTGAAAACGCTGTCTATCAGAAGCCCGAGGATTCCGACACGGACGCCCCGGAGATCAAATTCTGATTTTTAAAGAAAAAACCCACAGGGCGGGGCTCGATCGGCCCCGCTCTGTCAGCGAATGGAGAGAATTGCACAGCTATGGACTACAATGCCACCGTAAATCTGCCGAAAACCGCTTTTCCCATGCGTGCCGGTCTGCCCGCGCGTGAGCCGGGCATGCTCAAATCCTGGTACGACATGGATCTTTACCATGAGACCCTCCGCCGCAACGAGGGCAAGCCCCTCTTCATTCTGCACGACGGCCCTCCGTTCTCGAACGGCAACCTGCACATGGGCCACGCGCTGAACAAGTGCCTGAAGGACTTCATCTGCCGCTATAAATCCATGACCGGCTATAAGGTCCCCTATACCCCCGGCTGGGACAACCACGGCATGCCCATCGAGTCCGCCATCATCAAGGAGCAGAAGCTCAACCGCAAGGCCATGAGCGTCGCCGACTTCCGCACCGCCTGCCACCAGTATGCCGACAAGTACATCGGCATCCAGATGGAGGGCTTCAAGCGCATCGGCGTGCTCGGCGACTGGGAGCACCCCTACAAGACCATGGATCCCGGCTTTGAGGCCGAGGAGGTCAAGGTCTTCGGCGCAATGTACAAGAAGGGCTACATCTACAAGGGCCTCAAGCCCGTGTACTGGTGCTATCACGACGAGACGGCGCTGGCCGAGGCGGAGATCGAATATCAGGACGACCCCTGCACGACCGTGTACGTCAAGTTCCCGATGCACGACGACCTCGGCAAGCTCGGCCATCTCGATAAGAGCAAGCTCAGCTTCGTCATTTGGACGACCACCATCTGGACGCTGCCCGGCAACCTCGCCATCGCGCTGCATCCCGACGAGAGCTACGCCATCGTCCGCAACGACGACAACGGCGAAATGTACATTGTCGCCGAGGCACTCGTCGAGAAGGTCATGGCCGTTGGCAAGGTCGAGCACTACACCGTCGTCGAGACCCACCCCGGCAACTTCTATGAGAATATGCTCGCGCAGCATCCGTTCCTGCCCAAGACCAGCCGTCTGGTCCTCGCCGATTATGTCACGATGGATTCCGGTACGGGCTGCGTCCACACCGCGCCCGGCTTCGGCGCGGACGACTATCAGACCTGCCGCCGCTACGGCATGGATATGATCGTCCCCGTGGACGACCAGGGCCGCCACACCGACTACGCCGGCAAATACGCCGGCATGAAGACCGAGGAATCCAACCCGGTCATTCTCGAGGATATGCGCGAGAGCGGCATGCTCTTTGCGAGCGAGGACATCGTCCACAGCTACCCGCACTGCTGGCGCTGCCACAAGCCCATCATCTTCCGCGCCACGCCGCAGTGGTTCTGCTCGGTCGATACGTTCAAGGACGACGCCTGCGCCGCCGCGGACAAGGTCATCTGGCATCCCGGCTGGGGCCACGACCGCATGCTCTCCATGATCCGCGAGCGCGCCGACTGGTGCATCTCCCGCCAGCGCCGCTGGGGTCTGCCCATTCCGGTGTTCTATTGCGCCGACTGCGGCAAGCCCGTGTGCACCCCGGAGACCATCGAAAAGGTCTCCCGTCTCTTCGGCGAGCACGGCTCAAACATCTGGTTCGACGCCGAGGCGAAGGATCTCCTGCCGGACGGCTTCACCTGCCCGCACTGCGGCGGCAGCACCGGCTTCACCAAGGAGACCGACACGCTCGACGGCTGGTTTGACTCCGGCAGCACCCACATCGCCTCCATGCTGCTCGACGCCCCCGGCGTATGGCCGGCGGACGTGTATCTTGAGGGCGGCGATCAGTACCGCGGCTGGTTCCAGTCGTCGCTGCTGACCGGCGTTGCGGTGCGCGGCGACGCGCCCTACCGCGAGGTGCTCACCCACGGCTGGACCGTGGACGGCGAGGGCCGCGTCATGCATAAATCCCTCGGCAACGGCATCGCCCCGGGCGACATTATCCCCAAGTACGGCGCGGACATCATCCGTCTCTGGGCGGCGAGCGCCGACTATACGCAGGACATGCGCTGCTCGGACAACATTTTCAAGCAGCTCTCCGATAAGTATCTCAAGATCCGCAACACCGCGCGCTACATTCTCGGCAACCTCGACGGGTTTGATCCCGCTGAGAGCGTCGCCTTTGCGGACATGCTGCCGCTCGACAAGTGGGCCGTCAGCCGTCTGCAGGATCTCATCGAGCGCGTCCGCACCGCTTACGACAACTACGAGTTCCACACCGCCACCTACGCCATCCACAACTTCTGCGTGGTGGAAATGTCGAACTTCTATCTGGACGTTATCAAGGACCGCCTCTACTGCGACAGCCGCGAGAGTCTTTCCCGCCGCAGCGCCCAGACCGCGATCTACCAGGTGCTCGACGCGATGACCCGCCTGCTCGCCCCGGTGCTGTGCTTCACCGCCGACGAGATCTGGCTCGCCATGCCGCATACCGAAGCCGAGGACGCGCGCGCCGTCGCGCTCAACGATATGCCGGAGGCGAACGCCGCGCTCCGTCTCTCCGAGAGCGAGGAAGCGCACTGGAGCAAGGTCATGCGCGTGCGCGCCGACGTGAACAAGGCGCTCGAGCTTGCCCGCGCGGAAAAGCTCATCGGCAAGCCTCTGGACGCGCGCGTGACGCTCTATGTGTCTGAGGCCGCGGCCGAGCCGTTCGCGGAGCTGGAGAGCGAGGATCTCGCGCCGCTTTGCATCGTGTCCGAGCTGAAGATCGTCCACGGCGCCGGGGAAGGCGTCCGCGGCGAGAACTTCGACGGGCTCACCGTCCACGTCGAGCCGAGCGCTCTGCCGCGCTGCGCGCGCTGCTGGACGCGCTCCGCGACCGTCGGTACGAACGAAAAGCACCCGACGCTCTGCGCAAGATGCGCTTCCGTTGTAGGCTGACGCCTTCAAGCAAACCCCTCAGTCAGCCTTCGGCTGACAGCCCCGCCCCCCTCTCTGTCGCCTGCGGCGACATCTCTCCCCGCCGGGGAGAGTCTACCCCTGTTAGAGAAGCCAAGAAAGTTCGCGGAAAACCGGCTTGCCTCCCCTAACAGGGGAGGTGGCACGGCGCAGCCGTGACGGAGGGGTTTCCCCCGTTCTCCCCGCAATTTCTTTCCCATAGAGAAAGGAGAATTTGATTCATGGTTTACGGTATCATTGCTCTTCTGGCTCTGCTGGTCGATCAGTTCCTCAAGTTCTGGACGGTGTCCAACGTTGCGCTGAACACCGGCATCCGACCGCTGATCCCCGGCTTTCTCCACATCACTTACATCAAAAACTTCGGCGCGGCCTTCGGCGTGATGTCCAGCTTCGGCGCGCTGCGCTGGATCTTGCTCATCCTTCTGATCGCGTTCACCGCGCTCATGGTGTTCGCCTTCATCAAGGGTTATTTCCGCACCGGCCTCACGAAGGTCTCCGGCGCGCTGCTGCTCGCCGGTCTCCTCGGCAACGGCATCGACCGCGCGATCTACGGCTATGTGCCCGACATTTTCGAGCTTGAGCTCTTCAAGTTCCCCATCTTCAATCTGGCGGACGTGCTTGTGCTCATCGGCGGCATTCTCTTCGCCGTGGCGATTTTGACCGGCGGACTCCGCCGCGCGGATGAGTTTGACGACTATGAAGAGGAAGAAGCGCCCGTCCGTCCTGCCCGCCGCCGCGAGTATGACGACGAGCCGGCCGCCCGCCGCGCGCCGCGCACCGCGGAGGAAGCTCCCGTGCGCCGCACTGCGCCGCGTCCCGCCGCCCCCACGACCGCAGCGCCTTCGGCCCGCGGCACTGCCGCGCCCTCTCCGGCGCGTCAGCGCGCCGCCGGAAACGGCATTCCGGCGACACCGCCGCACACGAAGCGCGTCATTGACGAAAACAGCGTCCCCGTGCCGGTCCGTCCGGCAGCGCGTCCCGCCGCAGCGGTGCAGCGCACCGCGGAAACGCCGCGCACCGCCGCCGAGCCGGTT
>ERZ1673738.422-NODE-422-length-78236-cov-28.264080_pt1 | contig 78236 bp, 69 predicted proteins | sample MGYA00580198_ERZ1673738 | MGnify/ENA primary metagenome ERZ1673738 (study PRJEB41218, sample SAMN15661784) | gut metagenome | host: Homo sapiens | place: Canada: London | collected 2015-08-20/2019-03-30 | study: EMG produced TPA metagenomics assembly of... | reverse complement strand
AACTGTGTTAAACTATTATTATTATAGCCTGACACAGTTTATTTTACACTCTCAAAGAGTGCGATTCGTGAAAGGCTCTATACTCAAATTCAGGAAGAAGATTTTGAGCATAAGACCATAAAGGATGTACTATCTTACGAACACCCAACGAAATACATTGTTGTTGATACAGAATATACTGACGATAAAAAGTTAACTCCGGTCCTGACTGCTAATAAAGCCTTTATTCTAGGCTACACTCCAGAGCAAGAAAATATATACGGGAAAGGGGATTGTATAATATTTGATGATTTTACAATGGATATAAAGTTTGTTAGTTTCCCATTTAAAATAAAATCCTCTGCTATTAAAATTCTGACGGCAAAAACAAATGTCAATCTTTATTTTATATATGAATATTTACTTTTTCTTAATCTCATTTCTGAAGAGCATAAGCGGCATTATATTTCTGAAATAGAACCTTTACATATCGTCGTACCTTGCCTTGTTATACAACATAAGATTGCAGAAATCCTTCAAAGTATAGATAAACAAATCCACAATGCTCGACAACTTCAGTCTGCATATCAAAGGCAAAAACAATATTTACTTAATCAAATGTTTATATAAACAAGCGTTGCAATAAGAATTGTTTTTGAGCCATATATAGATCTTTTAACTTTTTCTCTTGTAGTATCTTATCAGCAATATATTTTAAAAGAGCAGCTATTCTATGTTGTTCTTGAATTGATGGGACTTTTACTTTAATACGGGAAAAATTGGGATAAAATAAATAAATCCTTACACCTCCTTCACCATACAAATTGTAATAGAATATAGCTCTCTTCGATTTAAGCAAATATAACAGCCAATCGGAGTCAATATCAGCAGCAGGTTTGATACAAACATATAGAGAACTAATCAAACACGGGGTCTCATTGTCATAGCGAGCAATTGAACCCACATTGATCCGAGCCGGATTATAAGCAAATTCGCCCTGCCGAATGATTTTATATGAGCTAATGTCATCTCCAGTAATCTCTCTACTTTCAAATTGCTCTTCTTGAGGAATAAAACCTGTATCTTTGGTAACTGAAAATACTGGATAGTGTTTGGAGTTCCGATTGCGATGACTGAAATGTTCCGTTAGATGCCCGAATGTAGAAACACCCCAATCGTCTGCAAACTCATGAAATCGTAATTGACCACTATATAATTGATCCGTTAGCGCACTCGAAAAGGTAAAATAAACCTTAATTAAAGCAATTGGTAATAAATGCTTATTTGGTCATGGCCGGAACGTCAGACTCGGTGATATCCTTATTGAGCGAACTGAAAAAAGTACAATAAACGACCAATATGAAATATTAAGTTCCACAATCAAAGGCATCTTTTCGCAACGCGATTACTTTTCCAAAGATATAGCCAGCGAAAACAATATAGGATACAAGGTCTTACACAAAGGCGATATTGTCCTTAGCCCACAAAATTTATGGATGGGTAATATCAATTACAACGATAAGTTTAATTTCGGGATCGTTTCTCCATCTTATAAGATTTTTGCTATATCCGAGGAGTTTGACTGCCACTATGTCGCCTTTTTGCTGAAAACTCATCGGTTGCTATATAGCTATAGGTCTATTTCCGAACAAGGGGCAAGTATCGTCCGACGCAATCTTAATATGGACGCATTCCTGGAATTAACATTCAAAATACCGCCCTTTGTCGCACAGCGACGAATCGGGCAGGCTTTATCCAAACTCAACGATAAGATTGAGATGGAGCGGGATTGTCTTAACATGCTTAAGGCGCAAAAGCAATATCTCCTGTCAAATCTATTTATATAAATAGGTTTGATAATAAATATTGTTTTTGCAATATTAGATTTCGCAATATCTTGTGCTCAATTTGCAACTTGGTGCCCATTGTCCGAAGCGTTGTTGCAATTCGCTTTTGTTCAGCGACAGCAGGACACCATATTTTTGCTTTACTGTAATCTTTGAAATAGATATGAGGAATGGCCATACCAGTTATATAGGGTCTAAAGTCGAATGCTTTTAGACTATAATAAATATACGGTAACAAATAGCACTCTTGTGTAGTTCTCAAATAATTGAGAGTTCCTATTGTTGAATATCTGCCTGTAGCATAAGCCGTTGATCCAACGCTCGCTCCGTCCTTAATAATCAATATTGAATCGCCAGAGATCTCATACTTATCCATATAACCGCAAATACCTGTTGCCCCATAAACTGGATATTGTCCTATGCCTTTTACGTCGTTTTCAAGAAGCGTAGAAGAATGATGTGTAAGACAGTCTTTGAGCCGTGTATTTGGCCTTTGCTGTGTAGTTAGCTTATGAGATAGTGCTTTAATTAAGGTTTCAAGTTTCTCAATGATTTTGTTTTGGGTGGCGATACGAGCATCAAGTAAAGATAATAAACTTGTAATTTTTATTTGTTCTTCGGCTGTCGGAGGAAATGATATTGTATAATCTTGAATATCTGATTGACTTATATGTGGTATAGCAGACGCTGTTTTGATGGAATCTACATATTTATGGAATTTTGAATTATTTATATGCTGAAAAATATATTCTACATTGTGTTTTTGAGATCGAATGCGACAAACTCGCTGAACAAGATAGGATCCTTGTTCACAAATAGTTAATATTGCAGAGTTACGCCCCACTTTTGATCCGTCCATTCCTATGACAAGATCTCCTTCTTTTAGAATGTATTTTCCTAATTTTGATATATCTCCAGAATAATATCTATCTAACTCATTCGAATGCCGGATTTCTCCTTCTGTAATGTTAATTCCTCTTAGTAATTTAACATTGCCAGAACTTTCTTGCATGTCCTGACCATCAAATGGGTATCCGCATAATATATTGCATTCATTTCCCAATAAAGAATACCTCCACTCTCCGGAAAACTCCGGGAATCTCAAAGGGGGAACATTATTCGTGTTATTCCTGTTGGTTTTTATCTTGGTCATATAGTTACTTGAAGATTTAGGATTAAGGATGGCCGAAATTTATTCGACAATTCCCAACTCTTTGAGATATACTTCGATTTGCTTGTCCAGATCGGCGCGTTTGGCTTCCAGTTCCTTGATCTCCGCCATTACAGCGTGGATGTCGATCGGCTCTTCCTCCTCGAACGTATCAACGTAGCGCGGAATGTTGAGGTTATAATCGTTTTCGGCGATTTCCTGTAAAGTCGCGCAATGGCTGTATTTTTCGACCTCCGAGCGATTGCGATAGGTCTCTACGATTTTGTTGATATGTTCCGCGCGTAGCTTGTTTTGCGTTTTGACTTTCTCGAATTCGCGTGAAGCATCGATAAAAAGGATGTTATCGTCTTGTTTGCGGCATTTCTTCATCACGAGAATGCAGGTCGGAATGCTTGTCCCGTAGAAGATATTGGCCGGAAGCCCGATAATTGCGTCAATGTAGTTTTTCTTTTCAATCAGGAAACGTCGGATTTTGCCCTCGGCAGCACCGCGGAACAATACACCGTGTGGTGCTACGCAAGCCATTGTACCGCCGTCGTTGAGGTGGTAAAGCATGTGCAGGATGAAAGCATAGTCAGCCTTCGATTTGGGAGCAAGCACACCGGCTTTACTGAAACGATCGTCGTTGTTGAATTTTGCCGCAGCACTCCAGTCTGCTGAAAACGGAGGGTTGGCAACCACGGCGTCAAATTGCCGATCTCCGAATTCGTCTGCTTCGAGCGTATCCCCGTTGCGGATGTCGAAATCGTTATACTTGATGCCATGCAACAGCATATTCATGCGGCAAAGGTTGAAGGTGGTCGGATTTTTCTCTTGTCCGAAAATCTCGTCTGCCTGCCCGCTTCGGGCCGTGCGGAGCAGAAGCGAGCCGCTGCCGCAAGTCGGGTCATAGACGGTTTTCAACCGTTGTTTGCCTGTGATGACGATCTCGGCGAGAATCTGGCTGACTTCCTGCGGCGTGTAGAATTCGCCTGCCTTCTTGCCGGCTCCGGCTGCAAACTGGCCAATCATGTATTCGTATGCGTCGCCCAGAATATCGATCTCCTGTGCATCCTTCAATCCGAAATCGATACCATTCAAGGCCACGAGAACGTCACTGATCAACTTGTTCTTGTCATCCGCGGTTTTGCCCAGTTTGGGAGATGCCAGGTCGATGTCTGAAAACAGACCGCCGAAATCATCCTCGCTCTCCTGACCGATCGTACTGTCTTCGATCTTTTTGAGAGATCGCTCCAAGGCTGGCAGAATGTTCTCCTTGTGGTCGATCATCGAAATGATGGTGGAATAGAGATACTCCGGTTCCACAAAATAGCCCAAATCCTGTACGCATGCCTCTTTCAAATCGGCCTTCAATTCTTCGTCATCACTGTTCCATGCCTCCTTGAAGGTCATTCCATCTTCTTTCAGTTCCTCGTTGGCATACAGTTCGATCTTCTCGGAAAGGTATTTATAAAAGATGAACCCGAGGGTGAAATACATAAAGTCGCTGGCCGACATGTTGCCACGCAGGGTGTTGGCAACCGTCCAAAGCTGGCTGCGCAGTTTTTGTTGGAGTTCTTCGCTCATATTTGGATCTATTATTTATTCCCAATTAAACATATCGATAATAATGCGGAGTTTCCCCAATACCCGTTTGAGAATATTGCGCCGCTCCTTTAAGCCAACTCTCTTCTCTTTGATGGCATTCTGGATAATCTCGGGCTTCTCGCGCTGGAGATAATCGTATTGCGACAGGTACTCTTTCAGGGCATTCAGACTCAATCCTTCCTCCTCGGACAGTTGTTCGATTGCTCGTTCCCTGGCTGCGCTGACGTAATTGGTCAGTCGTGTTTCAAGGTCGATGGAACCGTCTGCTTTGGCGCGATTGAATCCCGCTTTGTCGTCATCGACATTCTGTTGAATAAATCCGTCGATGAGTTTGGCCTTGTTGCGCGTCGACGCATCCCGGATCATCGTGTCGATGATTTGCTGGCGCTTTTGCTGGTAATCTTCGCTGTCCGGGTTCAGGTCGGCAATCAATTCCAGAATATAGGCAACATTGATAACGTCGCTGTGCAGGAGTTCCAGGCAGAAATCCACATCGTCGATTCTTTCGGGTTCGGATTCGGTGGGTGTGGCGCCGGGCGTCTCCTTCTCCTCGTTTCCCGTGTGTCCGATGGCAATATCGAGGTATTTGGATCGGAAATCCATGTACTCCTGCTCGGACATGATGAAATAAGGATCATCCGCCTCGTACTCTTCGTAGACCTGTGCCTCGATTTTTCCCCGGATAATCTCCCGGAATGCCAGGATGAAAGCTCGTTTCTCGGATTCGCTCTTCAAAGCATCGATGTAGCTGACGTTGGGGTATTTCTCCAGGAAGGAGATCATTTTCAGATTTAGCTCCTTGCGGACTTTTTCAAATGGTTCGCGGATAATATACTCATTGGGTTCGTTGTTACTGAAGAGTTTGATTGCGGCGTCCACATTTGCCTTGAGATCTCGGAAACATACGATTTTGCCGAAACGTTTTTTCTCGTTCAGTACACGATTCGTGCGGCTGAAGGCCTGCAGCAGTCCGTGGTACTCCAGATTTTTGTCGACATAAAGCGTGTTGAGTTTCTTGGCATCAAAGCCAGTAAGAAACATACCGACGACCAGCAGCAGATCAAGCGGCTGCATATCCTTCCTGCGTTTTTTCATGCGCTCGTTCACGTCGTCGTAATAGGCGCTGAAATTATCGGTCGTGAAGGCTGTGCCGAACATCGCGTTGTAGTCGTCCATGATGGCTTGCAGTTCATCGGCTGGGACCTTCGAGTTGGCGAACCCTTGATTCATTCCTGTTTGTTCGTCATCCTGGCTGGCGTTGGCTGCATAGGTAAAGATGGCCCCAATCCGGATTTGGGGATTCAGCTCCTTGAATATCTTGTAATAGCGGAGCAGCATCGGCACGGACTGGATGGCAAACAGCGCGTTGTATTCGCCGTCGAAGGTTGACTTGTTGAAGTTGTTGAGAATGAACTGCGCAATTTCTCGCATACGCGCTTCATTCTCATAATCGGTTGTTGTGTTCCCTTGGTAATATTCGACCAAAAATCCCAGGACGTTCTCATCGGCAATGGCGTCCTTGATCAGATACTTGTGCAAACATTCGCCGAAGACCTCCGCTGTGGTATGCTCCTGTTTGGCATTCTCGGCAAAGATCGGGGTGCCCGTAAAGCCGAATATTTGCAGATTCCTGAAAAAATGGACGATATTTTTGTGGCAATCGCCGAAATGGCTGCGGTGGCATTCATCGAAGATCATGACAACCTTCTTGTCGCGCAATGCTTGCAGATGTTTGTTGTAATAATCTTTGGTGACGGCACAATTCAGTTTCTGGATGGTAGTGATGATAATCTTTGAGTCGCCACTCAACCGTTTGATCAGTTCGTAGGTGTTATCCGTACTATCAACTGCTCCCGGTTCAAATGCCTCGTATTCCGATTGTGTCTGTGTGTCAAGATCATGGCGATCTACAACGAACATGACCTTGTCGATTCCCTCAATCTCGGAAACCAGTTGTGCTGCCTTGAACGAGGTCAAAGTCTTTCCCGCGCCGGTCGTATGCCAGATATAGCCGTTCTTGTTGGTGTTCTCGACCTTATCGATAATTTTCTCTACGGCATAGAACTGATAGGGGCGCAGGACCATCAGGCATCTCTCTCCTTCGTGCAAAATCACATATTTGCTGATGATCTTTCCCAGCGTGCATTTGTCGAAAAAGAAGTTGGCAAACATATTCAGGTCGTTGAACGGCCGGTTTTCGGCATCCGTCCAGTTGAAGGTGAATTTGTATCCGCTGTTGGGGTTGTTGGCAAAATAGCGGGTATTCACACCATTTGAGATCACAAAGATCTGAATGTAGTCGAATAGCCCGTGGAACGAGGTTTTGTGGTAGCGTTGGATTTGATTGTAGGCCTGCTTCAACTCTATACCTCGTTTTTTTAATTCAACCTGCACCAACGGAAGACCGTTGATCAGGATTGTCACGTCATAGCGGCATTGTTTGCGGCCTTCGACGGTAATCTGATTGGCTACCTGGAATTCGTTCTGACACCACTTTTTCTGATTGAGAAATTCGACCCAGATGCGGTTCCCGTCTTCCGTTTCCAAAGGGTAAAGATCCCGTAATTTTTTTGCTTTCTCGAATCGGGTGCCGCCTTCCAGATAGATGAGAATCTTCTCGAACTCCTTGTCGGTAAATTGAGAACGTCCGAACTGTTGCAATTGTTTCAAGTTGTGCTTTTCAAGCTGTGTCTTGAAATTTGCCTTCAGATTCTCCTCCTCTTTGATGATGACGCGTTCATAGCTATTTTCAACCAGCGTCTTTATCAATCCGGATTCTAATGCGGCTTCGCTTTGGGTTGTCATTTTAATAGGAATATTAATCTATTCTACAAAGATAAAAATATTTCCTTAATGAAACACATTGAGGTTAGCGCCGTCGCCCGCGGCGTCTGCGCTGCTGTTCCTGCTGGGTTTGTTCCACTTCGTCGGGATCGAATCTCGGGCGTAGCAGGTCGTCCAGCAGGTAGCTGAACGAGGGTGTCAGGGTCGGAGCCGATTGGCGTTCGGGAGCATGCGCCTGTCGGTTGTTCCGTTCCAGTGCGGTGTCGATTTTCGAATAGCTGAACTGCCGGTCGATCTTCGAACCGTTGAACGGGTAGCCGTTTTTGGCAAACACGACACCCTGCACGTCGGAGGTGCCTCCGCGCATCCGGAACTCCGTGGCGATCCCCTCGCGGCGCAGGGCCGCCGTCAGCTCCTCCCAGTTGCGGCAGCGGGGGACGGTATCGCACAGGGCATGGTAGATTTCATATTTTGTCTTGTCCGGTTCGCGCAGCCGGTACTCCTTGACCTGCTCCTTGCCCGATGCAAAGTAGAGTCCGTAACGGGCGGTCAGTTGCTTGCAGAGCCGCTCCGAACGGTAGCGGTCGTTGCGGTCGGAGATCGTCCGTCCGTCGTTACCCACGCGGTTGAAGAGAATATGCAGATGGGGATGTTCCCGGTCGCGGTGGCGGACAATGATAAGTTGTGTATCCTTGATCCCCATCCGGTCCAGATACTCCACCGCAATGGAGAGCAGCAGCCGGTTGTCCAACCGGGCGGCATCCCGGGGCGAAAAGGAGAGTACGACGTGTCCCACGGGTTTCGAAACCCTGGGATTTTGCGCAGCCTGCCGTTCGAACCCGCGGATGATGGAGGGCGTGTCCTTGAACAGAACGCCCATTCCGGCCAGGCAATCGGCGCCCTTCCCGGGACCGAAAATGTATTGAACGGCTCCGCTGAAGGAGCCGCCTTTCGAGAGTTTGGCAATCATGGCAGTTTGTCGATTCGGGTGAGCAGCGCATCAATTCGGTCGACCAACGCCGCCAAAGTGGCGGTATCGCGTCCGTACCCTGCTACATGCGCCATGCGGGCGAGTTGGTTGAGGTTGTTCGCCATGCCGGTGAGCTGCCGCAGCAGGGTGAGCATCTCGGGAGTCATCCGGGCGCGGACGATGCTCCGGGCAAGGGCGCGCCGGGCGTATTCGGCACACACGAGACCGGCGACCCGTGCCTTGCGGCACAGGGCGTCGTAATCAGTCTCGGTCAGGCAGACGACCAGCCTTCGTTTGAGTCGTTCCGTTTCGGGTTTGGGCGGACGGCCGCCTCGCGGGCGGTTCGGATTCTTCGGACTTTTCATCTGTGTAATGTATAATAGACCAGCGGGATGGATTCAGGAGGTTTCGAGTGTCTCGAAACATAAACTTGCTTTTATTACAACCCGGAATCTCCTTCCGCGGTTGCCGAAGCCAGTTTTTCGCCGAAAGCCTCCATTTCACGGCCGATCACCGTCTCGGAAAATTTGGCGTAATGGCGGGTCATGTTGGTGTTCGAATGTCCGAGGATTTTGGCCAGCACGTCGATCGGCATTCCGTATTCGACCGCCATGCAGGCGAACGTATGGCGGGCGCAATGCGTGGTCAGCACCTTGTCGATGCCGCAGACGATGGCGATCTCCTTCATAAAGGCATTCATCTTCTGGTTGCTTGGCAGGGGCAGCACCCGTCCGCGGGCCTGGCAGACTGCGTCGTGCTCGTAGCGGCGGAGGATCTCCAATGCCATCGGGAGCAGGGGAATGCGGCTCATCACGGCGGTCTTTTCGCGTGGCTTGTGGATCCACCAGCGTCCTTCGTCGTCGCGCGAGATGTGTTCGCTCCGCAGGTGGTCGGCATCGGCGAAGGCCAGTCCCGTAAGGCAGCAGAAGACAAAAACGTCGCGGATACGGGCCAGCCGATGGTCGAGTTGCTTGCGGGTCAGGATCTCCAGCTCGCGGGCCGTGAGGTGCTCTTTGGCCTGCGCCTGATCCTCCTTGAGCTTGTAGTAGCGGAAGGGATTCTTGGCGATCCATTCGTTGCGCAGGCAGTAGAGCACGAAGTTGCGCAGACAATCCATGACGGCCACGGCTCCGTTGTGGCGGCAGCGGTGTGCCGTTTGCAGGAAGAGACTGAATCCGTCGAGAAATTCGTAGTTCATCCGCTCAACGGGAATATCCTCCTCCGGGCCGCGCTGGGCGAGGTACTGTTTCAGATAGCGCAGCAGCCTTTCGTACTTGTCCGCTGTCCGCTGGGTGATACGCACGCCGACCTCCGCCTGCCGCCGTTGGACGTAGTCACCCAGCCCCGCGATTAACATCATGGTGTTTTTAAGCGGGTTGATGTAACGCTGTTTGATTTGCAGGGCATTGGCTTCGAAACCTTCGGCAAGCAGCTTGCTGCGGATGTCGATGATCTTGATCCGGAAGTCGTTGATTCGGTTGTTGACCTGGATGGCCAGTTTGCTTTTTCCCATGGCCCGCTCCTTCTGTTGGTTCCACAACTCCGGATCACAGTCGCATTGGGTGTAGATTTCCTGTCGGAATCCGCCGGTTGTGATGCGTGCGCTGATCGGTGCCTGCCCGTTTTTCTTGGGCCTTCCCTTTCGCATCAGGAAAAGGATTGTAAAAGACTCTTGTCTCATGGCTTTGAAATTTTTGGGGTTAACAAAACGCCGACAAGAAAAATCTATTGCGATGCAAAGTTCAGCAATTCAATGCATTATGCGCTAAATCGGGAGCAATGGTCCGCGAAAGCCTCATTTTGGAGGCCTTGTTCCCTAATGCCCACCTGAAATCGGGAGCAAGGATGCTTTTGGCAACATCTTTCGTTATAAAAGAGCCTGTTCGATAATTTGTTGATATACAATCATTTTGCCTTGTTTTGCATCCGGGCTTCCACAAAAAAAGGAGCCTCGAAAAAGGCTCCTTTGTGCGGATAAAGGGACTCGAACCCCCACGCCGTAAGGCATCAGATCCTAAGTCTGACGTGGCTACCAATTACACCATATCCGCATCGGTAGGACAAAGGTAGATAAAAATTCACAAAACACAACCGGCACGGGCCATTATCCGGCTTTTTTGGTTACTTTTGTAAGTAATTTTTTAGACATGCCGCAACATATTACCCTTGTACTCACGCCGAAGCAGGCTGCCGATGCGACGTTTTACACCTCGCAGGCGGCGCGGCGCATGGGTGTCTCGGAGGCCGATATTGCTCTGGCGCGGGTCGTGAAACGGTCGATCGACGCCCGGCAGCGGCAGGTGAAGGTGAATCTGACGCTCGAAGTGTACGTCGACCGCGAGCCGCAGCCCGGGCCGGTGCATTTCGACTATCCGTCGGTCGACGGACGCACGGAGGTCGTGGTCGTGGGATCGGGACCTGCGGGGCTGTTCGCGGCGCTGCGGCTGATCGAACTGGGCCTGCGGCCCGTGATTCTGGAGCGCGGGCGCGACGTTTCGGCCCGCAAGCGCGACATCGCGCAGATCAACCGCAACGGCGCTGTGGACCCTGACTCGAACTACGCCTTCGGTGAAGGCGGAGCCGGGACCTTTTCCGACGGCAAGCTCTTCACCCGCAGCAAAAAACGCGGCGACTACAACAAGGCGTTGCAGACGCTGGTGTTTCACGGTGCGACGCCCGAAATTCTCTTCGAGGCCCATCCTCACATCGGAACCGACAAGCTGCCGGGCATCATGCAGCGTATCCGGCAGACGATTGTCGGAGCGGGCGGCGTGTTCCGTTTCGGGAGCCGCGTCACCGATTTGAAAATTGAAGGCGACCGGATAAAAGGCGTATGGTGCGGCGACGAACTGATCGAGGGAGCCGCCGTCGTGCTGGCTACGGGCCATTCGGCGCGCGATATTTACGAACTGCTCCACCGCCGCGGCGTGCGCGTCGAGGCCAAGCCCTTTGCCATGGGGGTGCGCATCGAGCATCCGCAGGCGCTGATCGACTCGATTCAATACCATTGCGAGACGCGCGGCGAGTACCTCCCGGCGGCCTCCTATTCGCTCGTGAGCCAGGAAAACGGCCGCGGGGTCTACTCGTTCTGCATGTGCCCGGGCGGATTCATCGTCCCGGCCATGACCGATGCCGCGGAGTCGGTGGTCAACGGCATGTCGCCCAGCGGCCGTACGTCGCCTTATGCCAATTCGGGGCTGGTCACGGAGGTCCGGCTTGCGGATTTCGAACATCTGCGTGCCGAATGGGGCGAGCTGGCGGGGCTGAAATTCCAGCAGCGGTTCGAAGAGTCGGCGCGGCAGCGGGGCGGGGAGCATCAGATCGCTCCGGCACAGCGGGTCGCCGATTTCGTGGCGGGCCGCGCAAGCGGGTCGCTGCCCCGAACGTCGTACATTCCCGGTATCACGCCGTCGCGTCTGGACGAGTGGATGCCCGGCTTCATCGCGCAGGGACTGCGTCAGGGCATCGCGACCTTCGGCCGCCGGATGCGCGGGTATCTGACCAACGAAGCGGTGGTCGTGGGCGTGGAGTCGCGCACCTCGACGCCCGTGCGCGTGCCGCGCGACCCCGGGACGCTGATGCATCCCGAAACGAAGGGTTTGTTTCCCGCAGGAGAGGGGGCCGGTTACGCCGGCGGCATCATTTCTGCGGCGCTCGACGGCGAACGAATCGCCGAGGCGGTAAAAAATTATATTCGATAGCCGATGGAACCGAAAGTCAGCATTATCATTCCGGTCTACAATGTCGAGCCGTTTCTGGCCCGATGCCTGGACAGCGTGGTGGGACAGACCCTGCGCGGGATCGAGATCATCTGCGTCGACGACGGAAGTCCCGACCGGTCGATCGACATCCTGAACCGCTATGCGGCGCAGGACGACCGCATCCGGGTCATTTCGCAGGAGAACCGCGGCCTGGGCGGCGCCCGCAACCGGGGATTCGACGCCGCGACGGGCGAATTCATCCTTTTCGTGGATTCCGACGACTGGATCGACCCGGCTTACTGCGAGCGGCTGTACGAGGCCGCCCGGGAGGCGGAGGCCGACATTGCCTGCGCCTCGATGCTGAAGATCAGACCCTCCTATTCGAAATGGACGATTCATTATACGGAGCGGCAGGTGGCTGCCGAAGCGCAGGAGAAATTTTGCCTCTGCCGCTGCCCGCCCGATTTCTATGTGATGAACAAGCTCCTGCGGCGCGAGATGCTGTTGCGGCTGGGACTGCGCTTTCGCGAACGGGTCTGTTACGAGGATGTGGAATATACGATGCGCCTGCTGGGCGAAGGGGGTGTTCTGGTGACGGTTCCCGATGTCGTTTACCGCTATGTGGTCAACGGGGCGTCGATTACCAAGAGCCGCCAGACGCCGAAAAAGCAGCAGGACAAATATCTGGCCCACAAAGCCTTCGTGGCCTACGCCGACGCCCGCGGAATACGTCTCGACGCGAGGTTCCGGCGTATTACCCGCCGTTCGTTCGGCCGCTGGGGACTTACGTGGCTGAAAATCAAGGAGTGCGGCGACCGGGAGACCTACCGGTTGTTCGATCTGATTCCGGTGTGGCGGAAACGTGTAACCGATAAACAAGCATGCGATGGACATTGATCTGGTATACCTTTGGGTCGATGGGAACGACCCTGTGTGGCTGACGAAGAAAAATGAATTTCTGCCGGCCGACAGGCAGGTGGACCCCCAGGTGGCGGGGGAGTGCCGCTACGTCGAGAACGACGAATTGCGTTATTCCCTGCGTTCGGTGGAGAAATTCGCGCCGTGGATACGCCGCGTCTACATTGTGACCGACGACCAGACGCCTGCGTGGCTCGATATGTCGAATCCGCGCATAAGGGTGGTTTCCCACCGGGAGATCATGCCTGCGGAGATTCTTCCCGTTTTCAATTCGTGCACCATCGAGCTGTTTCTGCCCCGGATTCCCGGTCTGGCCGAGCATTTCCTCTATGCCAACGACGACATGTTTTTCAGCCGTCCCGTCGATCCCGGGTTTTTCTTCGACTGGCAGGGCCGCCCCATCGTGCGGCTTAAGGTCCAGTCGCTGAAGAAGCACGACGACGACATCTATTGCCATACGATCCTCCGCATGCAGGATCTCGTGCGGGCGCGTTACGGCAGGTGCTCGTCGCTGGCTCCCCACCACAATGTCGACGCTTACCGCCGCAGCGATTTTCTCGAATGCTGCGAGACCTTCCGGGCCGAACTGGAGCATACGAAGCACGCCCGGTTCCGTTCGCGCGACGACTGGCAGCGTGCCCTGGTGCTCTACGATGCGTTGGCGCGCGGACGCGCCTCGCTGCGCAAGGTGACCCGCTTCAACAAACTGCGCAACCCCTTGCGGCTGCTTCGTGCGGCTTTCGGCGCGGGTTGCGGCAGCGATTCGCGTTGCATCCCGGCTTATCTGCCTAATCTTGAGTCTATTATGGAGAAATATGATCCGTCGTTGTTCTGCCTGAACGACGACGTGCGTATGACCGACGAAGACCGTATCCGGGTCCGGACGTTTCTCGACACCCGTTTCCCCGAAAAGTCATCGTTCGAAAAGTAGCGCGCGGCGAATTCGCTGCGACCGGGTCAGCCGCCGATGACGATGGCCGACCCTCTGCCGATCTCGTAGGATATTTTCGGGGTAAGATGCCGGTCGAGCCCCTTCTCGCAGCGGGTCCGGTGGCAGCGGATGCTGTCTTTGTAACGCTGCTCGTTGCTGTTGCAGCCCGAACGTTCCGCCTGGTTGTGATGGAGGTGGAAAGCAACGCCCCGGAATTTCATGCATCGCTGATGTATCTCGCTGTTGTTGAGCCGTATGCATAATTCGGCGTCCTCGAATCCCCAGCCCTTGAAATCTTCGTCGTAGCCGTTTACGCGAATCAGGTCGTTGCGCCAGAATGCCATATTGCACCCACGGGGAGCGCGGGTCGGGCCGAACGTATGGTAGAGTATCGACATGATCGGGATTCGTACGACATTGTTGCTGCTGCGGATGCCTTTCATCAGCGGGGACAGCGATGTGATCTCCCCGCTGAGCACCTTGCGGGTCAGCAGTTCGGTGATGATGCCCCGGGAGCCGGTGACGAAGCATCCTTCCCGGGCGAAAAGCATGTGGTCCTGAATGAAATTCCGTTGCAGGATCAGGTCGCCGTCGATCTGGATAATGTATTTTCCTTTGCTGGCGGCAATGGCTTTGTTGCGGATGGCCGCCAGGCGGAAACCGTTATCCTCGTGCCAGATATGGCGCACGGGAACCGGCGAGATGTTCTCGAAGTGCTTTACGACATCGCGGGTGCTCATGCCCGATCCGTCGTCCGCAATCAGGATTTCGGAGGGCATGACGGTCTGTTGCATCACGCTGTCGAGGCAAAGGTAAAGCGCCCGAGGCCAGTTGTAAGTGGAAATGATCAACGATACTGTCATCGTACTGTAAAACTATTGGTTAGGTTAGGAGTTCGAGGATGGGCAATAGCGAGTGTGCAAAATCTCTGCCGGGGTGTTGCGCGGGGAGATTCTGGCCGAAAAGAAAATGACGTTGCTGAAATCATTTTGCAAAAGTAGCAATTTATCCGTTATGATCGTCATATCGCTCTTTTTATATATATAAATGCGCTTTTCGGCCGATACTGCATACCGGGTGGAAAAAAGTTTTTTAAGGTTTGGGTTGCGAGGGTGTTATATGGTTGATTTACATGGGCGTATGAATTCTTGCCGGCTGGTGATATTAAAAAAACTCAAAAAATTTGAAAATTATTTTAATAAAAGCTTGCGCGGATGGTTTTTTCGCCTTATCTTTGCAGCGAAGTTTTAAGGTTCATTTAGGTTAGTAGTTTTAGGTTGGTGAGGAAACTGTGGATGACGGACCGAGGTCCCGATTCCGAGTTTCCTTTTTTTGTCTTTAGTCCGATCGCAGGATCGCCATGGGCGGGACTTGCGGTCGGTCTTCTTTTGTAGGGTGTATTGAGGCCTTTCGGGGCCCTTGCTCCGGTTGTATTGTCTTTGAACGGTCTCCCGCAGAGTTTTTTCCTGCTTTCTTCCCTGTTGAATCCCTCGGGGTAAGCTCGGTTCGTTGTATGTTGATTTTCAGTATATTAAACCGGTTAAACTGCGTTTGAAAAGATTTCTCAATGTTACCAAATTGTTAAACTTATTTAATATATTCATAAAATATTTGCATAATACAAAAAACGCCCTTATCTTTGCAGTGAAGTTTTAAGGTTCATTTAGGTTAGTAGTTTTAGGTTGGTTGAGGAAATCGGCAGGTTGTAACGGGTTGTCCGTTGCTAAGACCAGAGGGGCGGTACTCGCTCCGCGGTCGAATACCTCCGATTGAACCTCATTTTCGGAGGGGGTGGTTCCCCGCCGAAAAAGAAGGTCCTAGTCGTGAGACTCGGACCTTTTTTCTTTTCCTTGCAGGGCCTGACCGTCAGAGTCCGGCCAGCTGTTCGCGGCTCACGCTCACCTCGACGCTCCCGAGCGCGTAACATCCGATGTCGTAGGGATTGTAGTAGAACGTGATGCCTTCGGGCGTGACGAGGAAATTCTCCGTTACACCGATGTATTCCGGGAAAAAACCCTTCGTTTCCAGCTCTTCGTCGCTCCGGACCCCGTATTGTTCGTATATATCTTCGCGGATCAGCCGGTTGAGCCGCTCCAGCTGCGTTTCGGTGAACAGGTCGGCCGTCGTGATTTCGTAACCGCCCGCCAGCGAATAGTTGTAACATTCCGTGCCGTAGATGCCGTGCGCTCCGCCCGTGTAACTTGCCCGCGTGATCACGTAGCAAAGGAGCGTGTCGACGACCGATCCTTCGGATTCGACGGAGATTTCGCCTTCCCATGCCGGACGGACGGTGCTTTCCGGTGTATTCCCGGGAGGCGTCATGTCGCTGGTAACCTGACGGATCGCGGCCGAAGCCGCCTCTTCGGGCGTCCCTTCGAAATTCTCCAGGTCGAAAAAACGGTCGATGTTCATCCGTTCGATCGCTGCGAGGGCGGGGGAGTCCTGGGCGTTGGCGATCGAAGCGAAGCGATATTCGAAATCGCAGGAGAAGCCGTTTCCGCTGATCAGCGAGTCGGTGCTTACGACGGTGAGCTGCGGCCGGACAGGGCGTTTCGTGCAGGACCCGGCCGTCAGAGCGGCGGCGGCCAGGAGGGCGAGGGTGGGGAATTTCATGGCGATACGTTTTTATGTCTATCTGTAAAGATAGCTCAAAAAGCATTTGCGACGCCCAAAAACGAAAAAAATCACAGATTTTGCCGGAAAATTTTGGAGTTTCGAAAGAAGGCGTTATCTTTGCACCACAAAACTAAACCGGTGGATTCATCTAAGGGTTAGGATACATGCCTCTCACGCATGACATAGGGGTTCGAATCCCCTATCCACTACTGAGATTCTCGCAAGTTATTGACAATCAATATATTGCGAGAATTTTTGTAAATATGCCGGGACAGAAACGGGACATAGTTTCTTCTTCTTGGCGGGCTGATTTTCAATGATATACATTTTTACTTCGGTGAAAATGTAAAAAAAATGTTGTCAGTTGAAACTGCGCGAAATTCCGCGCTAAACGAAATTCTTTCTTTCACTTATCCGAAACTACACACCGGCTCCTGCTGGTTCATTTCCTTTTATGCGTTCGACCCGGCGAAGGGTGAAATGCGGCGCAAACGGATCAAGATAAATTCGGTGGGGAATGCCTCACAGCGCCGGCGGTATGCTGCGCAAGTTTGTCATCGTCTTTCTGCGAAACTCGAAACGGGGTGGAATCCGTGGGTGGAGGCTGAGGCGGATTATACCTATAAACTATTTTCGGATGTATTGGTGCACTACCGAAATTATCTCCGGAAGTTGCAGGATGACGGTGTTCTCCGAAAATCGACCGTACATGGCTATAATTGTTCGGCGGGTATCATGGAACGCTGGAATGCGCAACAAGCATCGCCCATTCGTTATGTCTATCAGTTCGACCGTTCGTTTTGTGTGCGCTTTCTGGATTACGTCTATGTTGAACGGGGCAATTCGCCGACTACGCGCAACAACAATCTGGCGTTTCTCCGGGAGTTCTCGTCATTTCTGGTTCAACACTTATATCTAAAAAGTAAACCGACGGAAGGGCTGAAGAGCATCGGAAAGGGTGCTGGCAGTAAGAACCGGACGGTCATCGCGCCGGCGGATATGCAACGTCTCCATGACTGGCTTGACGCACACAACCGGCCGTTCCTGCTGGTCTGCTATTTCCTACATTATATGCTTATCCGTCCGAAGGAGATATGTCGTCTTCGCTTGCAGGACATTAATGTCGCTAAACAAACGGTCTATATTGACGGCCAGATTTCGAAAAATAAAAAATCGGGGGTGGTTACGCTTCCGACGCCGATTCTGGAAATGCTCGTCGATTTGGATTATTTCAATGCTCCGACTTCGTATTATATTTTCTCTACCGGGTTCCGGCCGGGGCCTAAGTTGTGCAGCGAACGGAGTTATCGCCACTATTGGAATAACGAAATTGTTCCGGCGTTGAAATTCCCGAAGGAATACAAGTTCTATTCGCTGAAGGATTCGGGTATCACGGATATGCTTCGGTCGGGGCTTGACCCTCTTTCCGTTAAGGAGCAGGCGCGGCACTCGTCGCTTCAGATTACGGATGCCTATACACCACGGGATGTTTTGAACGCTAATCCACGCCTTCAGAGTTACAAAGGTATCTTATAAGTGGAGAAGAGGGCGGTCAACACCGTCCTCTTCTCTTTTTGGGGCCTCAATCGGTTGAGATTTGCTGTTATGCGAAATATTTGTTTTTGAGAGCAATTAGTTTGTCCCAATACGTGACTATCAGTCCGTCCATGTGGTAGTGGTATTCCCCTTTGTAGTTGGGTATTCCTCCGAGCCGATTTGCCGACCTCTCGGTATAAAAATGGTAGTAGTTAGCCGCGCGACAGAAAAGGCAATGCAGGCCGCTCGGAATGGCGAATACGGGCAGCCACAGCCATCCCCACCGTTTCGATTGTCTGACATGGCCGAACTCGTGATCGTATACGGGTTCTCGGGCTATGTTCTTGGGAGAGATAAAAACATAGCGCCCCATCGTCATCCCTCCCCGGACGTGCTTCGTTGCGTAGAACACCGCCCCGCCTTGCTTGGTGATCTTCACGCGGTCGAAGCAGAATGCCAAGTACACAAGGCCGATTAGGTTTTGCGGGAGTTGCCATAGGTAGAGCAACACCGCCCATACGATTCTCAGAAATTCTTTCATTGTCGTGTTTTCTTGGTAAATCGGATGTATTCAGTATAAACGATCTGTGTATGCGGGTTCGACGACACGACCTCCTGCCGGATTGCTTTCGTGCCCCAGCGGATAAATAGGAATCGCCGCGGAACCCGGTGTACGATTTGCCGGAGGGTGTCGATGCTTGTAACGTGGCAGCTCACCGAATCGTCCCGGATTATGCCGTCCACGCTCACATGCCGATCCGCCCATCTGAAAAACTTTGCTTCGGGAGCTTTCGGCAGTCCGGTGAATTCCCGTTCGAGGGCGGCCTTTACCGAATCGGCAGCCCTTCGCACCCCTGCGCCATATTTCTCCCACGCTGTCGGCTGCGGGCCTGCGGGTTCCAGGGGCGCCGTGATCTGCACTTCGGTCCGCGTGGCCGTCGTGGCCGCCGCCTCCAGCCGCCGGACCTTGATCCGCAGCTCCCGGACTTGCGCGGCCAGTTGTGCGTTGTAGCGTTCCATCTCCGACGCCCTGAGTTCGAGCACTTGCCGGGATGCGGCGTGTTTTCCGCTCTCGGTCCGGTAGAACTCCACGCTGTCGGTTAAGACCTCGTTGTTGGACTGGACGCGCCTGCGCTCGGCCCGTTCGCCCCGCAGGCGGACCGTTTGCAACCATAACAACCCGCCCGTCACGAGCAGGGTGATAATCAGAATGCGTTTCATAGTACCTGCCAGTCATCAGCGAAAATATCCTCCCATGTGGGGATGTAGGACGTTGCATGGGATTTCGAGCAGTCATCGTTGACTTCGATGATCAATACTTGGTCATGATACGATATGCTGCCGTCCCCTATTGTTCCGATAACGGCTTTCGCACGATCCGGCAAACTGGTCATGCGGGGAACGACTTCCGCCGGTACTGTCTGCGGAATCTGTTTGACGATGAACTTACCAGCCCATGCAGGGCTTGAATAACGGCTGAACGCCTCTCCCTCGTTAAGCCGATCGATGATTTCGGAGAATTTCATACGTTTTGATATTTAAGTTAGAGTAAACCTTCTGTCTTTGCGATCCGCGCCACGTTGTCGATCACCGAGGCCATCACTTCGGCATAGTCCGGCGCCGTGGCGTACTTCGCACCCGTCCCGTCCATCAGCCGGCGGGCAAACTCTTTCGGATCATCGCGGTAGGGCCACGCATCGGCATAGCCCGGTTTGCGGAGCAGTTCCAGGTGATTGTCGAGACATTCATCCAGCGACGCGAAATTTCGGAAATACCGGTAGACGCGGTATTTGTATTTTCCGGGGGCCACTTGCTCGACCGATACGACCCGTTCCGGGGCCTTGAACTTCACATTCGGGGTCTTGAAATATTCGGTCGTCAGTTCCAGCGACACCGGGCCGGTCCAGCTGCTGCCCTTCGTGATCCCGAAGATGTTGTTGCCGACGCCCTTTATCTTCCATCCGGTTTCGAGGGCTGCCTGCGCCGTCACGAAAAGCGGATGCACTCCGCCGGAGCGATACAGCCGGGCCGCCGCGGGGTAAATCTTCCGGACAAATTCGATCTGTTCTTTTTTCGTTGCCATTTTTTTCGGTTATATTATAAAGCCTCGTTCGTTCCGTCCAAATATCGCTTCGCCTCGCCGACGGAAACATTCATTTTGCGAGCTACTTCTCCGGCGAGCACTTCGCGGAATATTCGCAGGAACCGCATTTTCGGGTTTACGATCAGGGCCGAACCACCCATCGACCAGAGTTCGACCAGACAGATCAGGGTGCATATCGTCACTACTGCGATTTGCGACTCTATCCCCGCCATCCGCTCGATCAGGATGAACCCTACGATCACCGAGGCATATAGTGCGAGTTTGGACAGCATTCCATGCCGTCCGAGCTCGGAGAGCGCAAAATGCCCGCGTTTGATCTGCGCGGCAATTCCCCAGACGGTGTCGAGGACTACGCAGACGATTACGGCGTTGATGGCCCCTTCGTATCCGGCGAAGAAGTTCGCCACGAAGACGCACATGGCGACGCACCATCCTTGAATCGTCTGGAATATCTCCGCCAGTTTGCAACCCATGTTCAGGACAGTTCCTGCGAATTTTCCGGTCATGCTTGTTTTTGTCGTTGTTTCGGTTTGCGCCCCGGGCGCCGGTCAGAGCCCCCCGGGGCAATAGGGTTTAATGTTTTAGAACTAAACTAATTCCGCCTCGATGTTTCCGGAGGCAGGGATCGGTCCGAACCAACATTCGCCGTTGTTGCTGGCTTCGATATAGAACCGCTCACCTACATGGTCTGTTAACTCTTGGCCTATCATGCTGGATAATTCGTTGAACGAGACTCGAACCGTCAGATCGTCTAATACATCGAACCAGCCAAGCCACGAAGTAGTGAGTTCGAACATAAGCTCTATATTTTCGCCAGCTTCAACTCCGCATGCGTGCACGTCGATGATGACCTCCCTTACGTCAGTCCCCCCCCGACTGGGAGATCGAGATCGTACACTGTACGGACTCGTCTTCGGCCAAAGACAGCGTGACAGACCCGCTGCGGAGCAATCCCGTATTCTGGGGCACCTCGATCTGTATGGTTCCCGAGGTCTCCGTCGCTTGGGTTTCTGCGGCCTCTTCCCCTACGATCTGCGCTGAAAGGAACTCCCCTGCGATTGCCGCGATCTGCGGTGTTCCGTTCGTCGTGTATGCGAGCTCCAGCATCTGCGCCGTCGAGTCGAGCGAATGGCTTGTGACTGCGAATCCGTCGCTGGTCGCCGTCTTTCCGTCCACGGTCAGGAAGTATTCGTCCGGAACCTCCGGTTCGTCATCAGCTACTCCCCCCCCCGTGGTTATCTCCTCGATGATTTCCGTGATCACGACGGTCGTATCCGAAGAAGAGTCCGTCAGCCTGATACTGAGCGTATCAAAGGCAGCTTCTCTATAAGGATTGTTGTCTTCGGTGGGGTCAACATAATTAGCTGTAACCACAAGTGAGGTGTTGGCCGTCAATGACCGTCTGACAATGCCCGAAGCTATAAAGTTTATGCCGTCGGACAACAGACACCCGCATGTCTCGCATGAAAATGCGTATGCTGCATTGGCATTGCCAACGTATCCCCGGATAATATAATTCGGTTGGTTAGAAAACGCCCGCATGGGAACGGTGACATTCTTATACTGAACCCCGTCCCACGTTATACCGGAGGCTACGACAGTTCTGCCGCTTCCGCTTTCCGAGGAACCTCCCGGGGTGTAAACGGCCCAGTCTCCGGCACTGGCGACTCCGCCGACCCCCGGTCCTCCGGATATATGGGCGTATGCCATGCTTTTTTCCTCCCCGTCCGTCCGAAAAGCAAGCAGTATGCCCTGACGGTAGGTGTCGTCTTCGGAGCCCTTTATGGCGATGTAGATGCCATCGACGCGCTCCGCCATACCTCCGAAAGGACCATAGTCTCCATCCACGACCGACCCGTTGGCATACCACGTCACGATGGCCCCGGCCGGAACTTCGTTGAGCGATGTGAGGTCGTAAATGGCGCCGTATTCGCTGATTTCAACGGGTTCGTAAGTCGCAGCTTCCCCGGAGCCGCCCGTCGTTCCGCTTTGGGCATACCCGAGGTTGTTCCACGATGTTGTTCCGTCCCCGAACTTGAACTTTCGGGTATCGCTTTCGACGCCGATCTCTCCGCGCAGCAATACGGAGTCCGCGGCGCTCCATTGCGCCGCGGTCCTGTATTGGGGCAGAAACTTTCCCTTTAGAGTCTTCGTAGCCATCGTCGTCAGGCGTTGCCGTCCAGAATGAAGACATTCTCCTCGTCGGTGAGATAGGCTTCGGCAGCGGCCTTTGCCCGGGCCTCCGTGTAGTAGAGGTTGTTACCCTCTGCAAGATCGGTCGTGCTCTTTGCCGCGAATGCGGAATTGAACCGTGCCTGCGTCCAGTAGAGATTCGTGCCACCCTCGGCGATGTTGTCCGTGGAGAGCACCACGACGCCGGTCTTTCCGTTCACGGATACCACGTCGCACTCGGGCATGAGGAAGAGTTTCCAGTTGGCCTCCACCGAGGGGTCGTTCCCCGCAAGGATGTAGGTCTTGCCCTCGTCGGTGCGTCGACAGACATCGCCCTGCTGTGCCGTGAGCGCGAGCATCGCGTCCTTCGAGTCGGCGTCGAAGATGTCGGTGATCGCCACCTGGGGTATGATGGAGGTGTCGAGTTTTCCGTCGGCGCCGATCAGAGGCACGTTTCCGGCCGCTGCCCCGGCGTTTTTCTGCGCTGCGGTTCCGAGTTCGAGCAGGGTGCGGACATCGGCGGGAGCCATGGCGGAGATCTCCGTGATGCGGCCCTTGGCGTCCACGGAGATCTTCGGAAGCTGGACATCGGACTGCGCTGTGAGGATCGAGGCGAGGGTCAGGGCCAGCGAGAGATTCGCGGAGCCGTCGAACGACCCCGAGGCCGCTGCGTCGCCCGTGACGGCTACGGTCCGCGGTGCTGCGAGCTTGTCGGCTTGCAGGGCGTGATCGACTTTCCCGCTGGAAGGACCTGCCCCGGCGGCTTTGGCGTAGATCGACGCGAGCATGTCGCCGGCGCCGAGCGCTGCGAGGTCGGAGGCCAGCGCCACCTGCTCCCAGGCGTTTCCTGCGGTCTTCTTCAGCAGGATGTAGAGTTTCCCTGCGGTCTGATCGTAGTAGAACGTTCCCGGGATGCCGTCCACAGTAGTGGGCGCAGCAGTTCCGACTTCGAGGCCCTCCGAGCGGTAGGGAAGATCGTTCCAGGCGGTGGTTCCATCGCCGGTCTTCCAATGGCGGGTGTCGGATTCGATGCCTGCCTCGCCCTTCAGAAGGACGGGATTTTGTTCGGCCCATTCGGCCGCGGTCTGCGTCTTGAGCAGAAGACGCGCTTTTACAGTTTTTGTTGCCATGATGATAAGATTGAAAGGTTATCTGTTGTTGTCCAAAATGAGTTCGTCTTCGTCGTCTATTCCGACTCCGATACATTTGTAGCAAAGTCCGGTTTCGTCCCATCGGTAGGATTTGTCGGCTGTGGTATCGATGTAGAGCACTTCCGGATTTCCTACGGCCGGGAATTGAAGGTATGATCCGAAATGCAGGGACTCGGCCGTTCCGCCGGCAGCATCCATATCCTGCCATTGTAGATCGTAGTCTTTGTCGGACTTTTTCACGAGGACCTGGCCGGCGCTGCCGCCGGATGGGATTCCTATGCCCCGGAGCATCCTCTCCAGAACGACCGTTGCGGCTGCCGGCGTTTCCGAGTCGGTTCTCCCGGCCCAAAGTTCCCATCCGGTTAGCTGCGGGAGCACCTTCTTCTGCTCTCCGCTTTCGAACAAGTCATTGGGAACGTTGCGCAGCAGCCGGAAACAGAGCTTCCCGGGAGGCAGGCGGTGGTCTTTGAACTCTATGAGCATCGCATCCGGCGTATCGTCCACGGGGCGGCAGTTCATGTATTGTTTTCCGTCGAACGCCGCCGTGAAGGATGTTCTGGACTTGTTCGGGCCTTCGTAGGTGTTGAAAACGATCTTCCAGGGATATTCCGGACGCTTGCCGTCCGGGAACCGGAAGATGAAGGGGAAATCCTCTTCGAAATTCTGCCGGAACAGGGCCGTGCGCTGCATGGCCATTATTTCTGTAATCGATGTGTTCATCTGTGCTTCTGCGTTGATGTTTATCGTATCGGTCGGTGTTTACGCCTCGTCCTGCGCGGAGAGTATTATTTCGTCGCTGCTGTCGATGCCCCATCCGACACAGCGGTACACGGCCGCCGCTTCATCCCAGCGGTAGGCCCTCTCGTTTGCCGTGTCGATGTAGAGCGTTCCGGCAATTCCGGTCTCCGGAAACAGTTCCCGGGGGCCGAAATGGATCGGTTCCGCCCGACATCCCGTATCTTGGTTTCCTATCCACCAGTTCCCGTTCTCTCCGATGTGGGGCGTGACGCCGTCTTTGCCGCGGTATACCGTGCCGATGAATGCTTCGATCTCTGCCGACGCTTTCACGTCGTCGCTGGGTCCGTTCCAGAGCCAAATCCCGGGACAGGAGGGGATGCAGATATTCCTCGCGGTGTTGTTCCAAAACGCATCGGGCGAGCTGATCCATAGCTTCTGGCAGAGCCACCCGCTGCCGAGGAAACATTTGGACAGGGGGACATATACGCAGAGCCTGTTGTCGTCGAGTTTTTCGCAATGATCGTATATGCCGTTTCTGCGGGACACCTTGAACCGGACGCCGTTGTCGGCGAAGAATTCGATTTCGAAATCTATGCTGTCCTCGGGAACGGGAGCCGGGACCGGATTCCCGTTGTCATCGGATTCCTGAAACTGTTCGATGAATGAAAAATCGGTTTGGTTGTTGAGTCGTATTTTTGCGGCTTTCGTTTCCATGTGCAGGTCGTTTGAGGCAAAATTAGGAGGTCGGCGTCCGCTTTGAAAGGACAAATCTTATCGTCTTTCGGGGAAGAATTCTCCGGGTATGATCTGCGGTTCGGGAAGTTCCGCCCGCTCGTAAAAACGCTGCTCGTTGCGTTCTGCGAGGTGGTATTTGAAGGTATACGCATTCAGTTCGCGTGCCGCGTGTTCGACTTTGTATTCATCTACAATGATCCGATGCCATTGGCCGTCGCGGTAAATCCAGCGGTCGCGGCTTTTGATGAAATCCTGGTATTGTGCGGCCATACGCTCCGAATCGATATAGCCGGTGGAAGTCTCCCAGTAGGAGGTATAGTTGTTGGTCAGTTCCTTTTCGACCTCGGAGTTGGTGAAGGTCTCGACATCTCCCTCTGGCTTGAGAATGGTCTTTCCTTGCATCATCAGCGTGTCGAAGCCTCCCATGCCATTCACGAACCCGAAGCATTGATCGTCCATACGGTCCTTGCGCAGGAGATAGCGTTGCCCGATCGGGTGGTTGGGCTTGTCGATTAAAGTCGTGACCCCTCCCGATATTTGGGCCTTTTGGCTGGTTCCGAAGACATCGTAGGCGATGGGAATGAGGCCCTTTTCTTCGCAGAACTCCTGCCAGCAGGCGCCGAAGCTCGTGTCGATCTGATTATATGTGTAGGAACCGGGGGTCTCCGAAATCTGTTTGGTGAATGTACGGCCGTCGGCGGTATAAAGCGTGGTGTGAAGTTCCATTGTCTGGTAGGGGTACGGCCGGACAAATGCCAGCCATTGCGGCTGCCGAGGTGTTGTTTCGATGATCTGCGGCTGGTGCGTCAGGAAGTTCCGGGCAAAGAAGTCGATGATTTCAGATGCCGTATCGAAAGGTTTCGATACTCCTCCCGGCATTAAGTAGCTGCCCAATTTCATGCTTTCGCCACCTTTGTTAGCACTCCACGCAACCTGTGGGAGATTTTTGGTGGCTGTGTATGGCCCGGCCAGCGAAGGGATAAGCCGAACCAGTTGGCGGACGTGGATGGTGACCTCCCCGTTCGCATCCGGGTGTAGTTCGACATTATCGACTATCACGTTGTCGTCTATGAAATACGATATGCGCATCGGACTCTCGACTTCGGAGAAAACGATATTGCTGGCATTCTCCGTAAAGGAGACCGCATAGTGACCGCGAATTGTGAATCCCATGTTTTTTTCGTCAAATGTATGGTTTCAGAAATCGGGACGAAAGGACAATTACACCTCTACGAATTCGGCATTGGCGAATGCTACCGTTGCCTTGTCGGAGAGTGTGATTTCCATGGTCTTGATGAGAAAGAGCCGGTTGTAAAGCATGATCTTGCGCCAGAGTTTGAGCTGCGCGATGTCGGCGGGAGAAAGTACCACATCGGCCTTTACGGAGTCTTTCTTCTTTACCTGCCATTGCGCAAATGTCTCGTGGAATTTGGCATAGAGCCCGTTGGTGCCTCCGATGGCGATGGAATAACGTGTGTTCGTCATCTCGGAGCCTCCGTCGATGTAGGGCTCGGGGCGTGTGAAATAGTTTCCCTGATCGAAGAAGTTGTTTTCGATCAGTAACCCGATGTATATGTCCGAAGGGCGGTTTCCGCCGACGGTGGGGATATCGACGACGGGGGCCATGGCGCGGAGCGTCACTTGTGCGTCCGTGGATTCGACATTGATGAGCGTTGCGACATTTGCCGGGATGCAAGGGGTGCAGATGAATCCGATGCTGTTTTCGTAGCTTGGGCCGTCGCCGCCTCCTTCGGACAGCTCGACCTTGTTGACGTTGGCCTGGAATACGATGTCGATGAGCGGTATTGTAGTTTCTGTCTTATTGAAAACGATCTCCCCCATAAGTATCGTTCCTATCCAGTCCCAGACCCGTTTCCAGTACAAGTAGGCTTTCACGGCTTTTCCCGAATAGACGTTCCCGGAGAATGTCACACGAACATCGACGTAGTTGTCCGAAGTCCGGAATTTGGAGATCAGTTCCTCGTAGTTGGATGCGGAATAGATGCTCTGTGCGAGTTCTTCGTCGAACTCCTCCTCTTTGGCGGGATCGTAGTTCTGCTCTCCGTTGGCGTATTCCAGGGAGTAGCCTCCGGCCTCTCCGGCGACGATGGCATAGATGTCCGATACCTTCTGCGTCCAGTCGATAAACGTCTTGTCTTGGAGTATCGAACTGTTGGTGCGTACATCGTAGTATCCTTTTTCGGGGAATATCGTCGCACAGAACATTTTGAGGATGTTGGCGATGAACTCCGCCTTTGTCATCTCGGGCAGGGCCTCCGCGGCGTTGAATCCGGTTCCGATACACAGATTATCATCCGTGCCGGAGCCTGTATAGGGGATGCCGTATCGGTCATTTTGCCACGCTTCGGGCTTGTAGGTTCCGAGTATGGCCATACGATCGAGATAGTCTTGGATTTGAGATGGGAAGATCAGCCTGGGGTGGATCTTCTCCAGCAGGTAGGCTGCCTTGATTGCCGGAATGATATAGGGCGTATCGGTGTAGAGGTAGTTGGCGTATTTGTCGATCGAAGAGCATTCCGCCTCTCCTGCGGCCGTGGGGTATTCGATCTTTGCGCTGTTGGCCTTGCGGACGATCATCGGGAGTCCGATATCGGGATAATCTCCTTTGCGGGCGTTCTGCACGAATGTTGACATTGCCATGCCTCCGTAGTCACGGCACGCTATTTCGTGGATATTCCCGGAGAATGCCTCTGTCGCATCGGCACCTACGAATGTGTATTTGAGCGTTTGGTCGGAGAACTCGTCGAACTGGAGTTCCCCGGAGAATAGTTCGAAGCCCTCGAAGATGATGGCGGCGGGAATCTTTTGCACGGCGGGCGGAATCATCATGACATCGACGAACCGGAATTCCACCTTGTTTGTCGGGGAGAGCGGGAACTCGATGCCCGTTGAGACGGCCACAGGCATGCGGTCGTCTGCGAAGAGGGGATTTTCGAGGGTGAGCGTTATCTCCTGCCCGGGTGTGATGTCGAGCGTGCGTCCGGATTCGAGACTTTTGATCAGTAACATGTCTATTTGAGTTTTCCGCGGTTCATCATACGTTCGTATTCGCGCTGCTTCTCGATCAGCCCGGCCTTGCCCATCAGGGACACATCGGCGCGGATGGGTTCGTCGAGGCGTTCGGTGAGCCTGACTACCGCCGTGTAGAGCAGCCTGACAAGTGCCGGATCAGAACCTTCGGATGCGGTGGAAACCGTCGGACTTGCATTGATCGTGTCGATTGCTTGTCCCGGGGAAATGGCTCCGCCTGCGGCATATCCGGTTGTTCGCATCATAGCGGGTAGCGTCTGCGTGAAATCGAAATCCCGGAGGCGTCCTCGCCGGCGCACCGCTTCGAACGTGTTGATGATCGGCGCGGCCGTGGGGTTCTTCATGGCCTCGTTGGGAATGACGTACTCCATGCCGTTTTCGCCAACGAGTACCGTGGGCCGGTCGATGTAGCCACGGGCATCGGGGTCGAGGTGGGCATTGAACCTCTTGCCGTCTTGCGCCCGCTCTACGGGGAAGCCGCCTTCCTCGGCGCCGGTGATTGGCGTTGCTGCGATCATGGCGATTTGTGCAGCACCCATCGCTGCCATAATGCCGGCTGGGATAAGTCCCCAGGGTATTCCCCACTCCGAGAGGGTTTTCACAACACCGGCTGCTGTGTTGATCGTTGCCTGGATAATACTCTGCTGTTTCTGACGTTTGGCCTGCTTGATTTGGAGTTCTTCCTGCTTGCGCTCGTACTCGGCCTCCATCTGCTCGACGGCCTGGGTGTGCTGTTCTTCGGTCATCAGCCCGGCATCGAGTCGGGATTGCAGTTGTTTTTTCTTGGTGTCTTGGTTCTTCTTGTACTTTTTGAGTTCGGCGTTCTCCTTGGCCGTCATCATTTTGTCGTAACTGGCATATAGGTCCATTGCCATATTAGCAGCTTCGGCTGCGGCCATGAGTGCCATTGCCATTTCTTCGGCTCCGAATTTCCCGGCGGAGATGTTATCGAAGAACAGCGCCCAGTCATCCTGAGAGAATCCGAAGAGATTCCCGCCCCGGTTTTGTGTGAAGGAATAGCCAACTTCTTCCACCTTGTTGGCCGCTGCGTCAATAGCTCCTTCCACCTCTTTGATGCGGCGAATGAGGTCATTTTTCTCCTGCTCGGAGAGGAGTGACGTGTCGAGATCAATCGGTTGGAGCACGCCTTTCAGGTCCCGAAAGGCCATCATCCCGGAACCGCTCAGCGCTTGGAGCTGCGTGAGCGTCGAGCGCAGGTATTCCTCGTCGAAGGCTTTGAGTTCATTGATTTGTTGCTGTTTGAGCCGGGCTCGTTCCGTTTTGGAGAGTGTGGCGGTTTGAAGTTCTGCCTTGTGGCGTTCCTGCATCACCTGGCGGCTCTGTTTGTATTCGTTTTCTTCCTGCTTGAGAGCGTCCGTTGCCCGTTGGAGTTCGATCTTCGTGAGGTTCCGATTATGAGCAAGTGCAAGTTGTTCCAGCGCCGCGGCGTTCCCGGCGTACTGCTTTTTTTTCTGTTCATACTCGGCATTTTCGCGTTTGGTGGCGTCGGAGATGTTCTGGATGCGGAGATTCTCGGCGGCTTCGGTTTGTTGTTGCTCTCTTTTTTTCTGCTCGATGATTTTGTCGGCGAGCTGGATTTCGAGTTTGGAGCGCGCCGCACCGGATTCTTTGTTTGTGGCCAGCCGGGCTTGAAGGGATGCAATTTCGAGCGCGAGTAGGCGGTCCTGGTACGTTTGCTCTGATGTGATCTCTCCATCAGCGTATTGCTGGCGGAGTTTCTGTTTCGCGGCAAGATAGGAGGTGTCCGCATCGAGACTCCAGGATGTTTTCTTCGTGTTTTTCCCGGAACCGGTTGTCGCGGTCTTTTTCCCGGAGCCGTTCGGATCATCGGGATTTTCGATTTCGGGGGCCGGGACGATGAGTTTCTTGGCTTCCAGTTCGGCCTGGGCGTCCGCGATGAATTTGTCGAGGTCGGCGATCTGCCGGTCGATGTTTTCTTGGTACTTCTTTTTGTTCTGCTTCTCAGCCTCGGCGATCATCGTGTTGTAGTCGAGGGTACCGTAACTGTTTGCCGCGGCGTTTGCGAACATTGCACGTTTGAACCATCCGACTTTTTTATCGTCGCCTGTCAACTTGTCTTTGCCTGCCTGCTCGATGATTTCCTCTTTCTTCTGAAGTGCGGCTTTGATGGATGCCTGAAGAATGAGCTGGTCGGTGTAGGCTTTGACGGCCGCCGCAGCTTTGCCGTTTGCGATCGTTTCCTGGTTGATGAGTTCGATGCCACCGGGTATCAGCTCTTGGAGTTCTGCGATTGCCGCCGTGCGCCGCTCCTCAGAGGATGCTTCATCCTCGACGACCCGCATGAGTTGCGAAATTTTTTCGGCTTTGCTGACCAGATTGACGCCGTGCTCGTCCTCGATGCCAGCCGCGGCCTTCGTGATTTCGTTGAAGGTGCGCTGGGCGCTGGTCGCTTCGTTGGCTCGCGTCTTGAAATAGGTGAAGGCTCCGACCACGGCACCGATAGCTGCTGCAATTACCCCGAAAGGTGTTGCTTTAAGTGCAACCCGGAAGAGTCGTGTCGCTACGGTCGCTGCTTTTGTTGCGGATGTTTCTGCGGCAGTTGCAGTCGTAACTGCCCGAACGGCCAGCAGATAGGAAAGTTTAATTGCTCGGAGACTACCTATGGTCGCCGCATAGGCTTTTTTCACGGTGTGTGCACCTACAATGACGGTCTTGTATGCGGCATAGGTTGCCAGCAGTCCCAGCACGATTCCGCGGTTTTGGATGAGCCATTCAACGAGGATGCGCGTTGTTCGGATGAGTGCGGCTTTGGCCGAGAGGCCCTCGTGGTAGGCGGGGACAAGGGATTTTCCGAGGGCGGCGGCCTCCGCGGCGATTCGTTTCTGGAGTTTTTCCGTCGTGGCTTCGGTCGTGGTGTTCATAATGTTGAACTCCTGGAGGCACGAGGTTCCCTCCTCGAAGGCGCGGTTGGAGATCTCTTGCTGCTGGCGGAGTTTGTCGGTGTTTTGCGCCAGCGCCGTCAGCACGCCCGTTGCGCGGGTGCCGTCCAGTTTGAGCGAATCAAGTGCAGCGACGATCCCGGACATTCCGGCGCCGTCTTTCCCCATGCCTTCGGCCAGGCGGATAATCGCTTCGTTCATATCATCGACCATCAGCTTCTTGAACTCCGAGACGCTCATTTTGGCTGCGGCCGCGAAAGCATCCGTGCGTTTGAACATGCCGGTGATGACCTGCGACATGGATGTTCCTGCCACCTCCATCGTTTGCCCGAGGTCGTCGAGGGTGGCGCCCAAACCGGCGATGTTGGCCAAAGACATTTTCGCCGAATAGCCGACACCTCCCACGCGGCGCATGAACTCGACGATGTTGGCCTCGTTGGCTGTCGATGATTTGCCGAGTTCGTTCACCGCTGCGGCCGTTTTCATCATGCCTTGCTCAATGCCGAACTCCTTATTGAGTTGGAATACATTTACGAGTTTCCCGATCTGGCCGATAGTTGTTTCGACGTTATCCCCGAGGTCTTTGCCGAGCGAAATTTTTATGATGTCTGCCGCGCGTGTAAAGCCTTCGATGTCCTGCTTGGCGATGCCCAATTTGCCGCCGATGCGGGCCATGCCGAGGAGTTCCTCTTGGGCGGTGCGGGTGTCTATTTTGCCGAGGCTCGCATTCAGTTCTTCGACCTCCTCGCGGGTCATGCCGGTAGTCTTGCGGGCGTTCGACATTGCTTCGTCCAGTCCCGAATAGGTTTGTACGGCCTTGTAGAGCCCCGAACCGACCATTGCAAATGAGGCGAAGGTAGCCGTTACGGTTCCGATATATTTATTGACCCGAGAAGCCATACGGCACATAATGCCTTCGGTTGAAACAGTTTCAGCGCGAAGTTGCGCCATGCGGCTCGAAACGGCCTGCAATTCGTTTCGCAGTTGTCGCCATTGGGGCGTTCCGGGTACGACGTTGCGCATGGCATTCCGCAGTTCGGCGTGTCTCTGACTCAATTCGGAGGTCGTCATCGAGGTCAGTTTCATTTGGGATTGGAGCTGCTTTACCCGGGCTTCGTTGGCCTTGATCGTTTCGTTGTTGCGTTTGAGCGCGGTGGAGATCTCCTCGATGCGGACCTTGTTTGCGCCGCCTTCGGTGCGGAGTTTCTTCTGTTCTGCCCGGAGCCGTTCGTTTTCGGCTCGCAAATCGCGGCTGTTGCGGGTCAGTTGCAAGATTTCCTTGCGTGCGGGATCGCCGTTGACGATGATATTAAGGCGCAGGTTTTCCTCTTTGAGTGTCTTTGCCATGCGTTATTTGTTTTCGAGTTCAGCACGAATGCGTGCGGCGACATCCGGAGTGAGGTCGTTGGCGAGGCGTGCGGCAATGGAGTTGAAATGTCCCCAGATGAACCGATTGTGGATTTTACGGTTGCGGCGCACGACTTTCGAGCCGTACTTCATGGCTTTGAGGTCGAGAAAACGCTGGTATGCGGTGTGGGAGACGGCCAGTTTGCCGGAATATCCGTCGGCGGCCGAAACTTCGGCCTGGCGGTGTTCCAGGATGCGTTTAGTGTGGAAGTGGAGCCGTGCAGCGAACGCGGCTCCTTGATTTTTCAGAAGGCGGGCGCCTTCGGATGTGAGAATTTCTTCTACGAATCGTTGCTCGACGAGTGATGCCATTTCATTCGTTTTGCAACAAAAATAGCCGCCCGAAGGCGACCATTAAAGGACAAAAATAGAGCTTAGAATCGGCATGGCATTATCTCACCATCCGTTTTTTTCACGCAGGGCTCCAATATAGCAGGCCCCAAGAAAAATCAATATTCCTATTGCGAGTAGTATCATATTACAATTGAACGTCGATATGTAATTTCCCTCCCAATCCGCGCTCTACAATATCGAACAGCGTTTTGAGAGTAATGTTCCCTCCGTCGTTTTCGACCTTTGAAATGAACGTGCGCTTTTTGTCGATTCGGTCGGCCAGTTGTGCCTGAGTCATCTCTTTCTGTTCCCGTGCCGTTCGGATTTTCAGCCCGATCCGCAATGCGTCGAGATCGCGTTCGATACGGTCGCGTTCCGGCGTGCCTATTTCGCCGTAATATTTTGTTTTGATCTGGTCTAAAGTTTTCGTTTTCATTTTTTTGTCTCCTTTCTTTTTTCGTCGTAGTATTCCGACATAATTTTTTCGGCTTTTTTGATCTCTCCTGGTGGAGTTTTCTGTGTCTTCTTCTGGAAGCCGCACAATAATACTACCATTTTGTTGCCATCGAAAAAGCAGAAAATCCGGAATATGTCGCTTCCGAGTTGTACCCGTATCTCGAATAGCCCATTAGTGCCTTCGATATATTTCAAATATGTAACGGGGACTCGCTCGATCTGCTCGATGATGTCGAGTACCTTGATGATTTTATCCCGTACCTTCTGCGATTGTTTTTCGAAAAACTCTTCGAAATAATCTTTGTAGGTAACGACTTCTCTTGCCTTTTTCATACTACAAAGGTAATTTATAAATTACATTCTTGCAAATAAATTGCCGAAAAAATTAGCCCTCGACGAGTTTTTATCGTCGGGGGCTTTGGCAGGTAGTGTGATTTACGCCCGATAAATCATTATATCGGTGTATCGTGCATTGTAGGTGATTGTGTTGTCTATTTCCTTTCGCGTGGCTTTCTTGAACGGAGAACCGAATCCGTGTGCATCCATCCAGTCGAAGAACTCGATGACGGAGGACTTGTTCGAGGTGAAATAAAAGAAAGGGTGCTCCATGATGGTGGAGAAAACGTCAAGATAGTCGGCCAAACGCCAATATCCGTTATAATGTCCGGCTTGGGTTGAAAGGTACGGCGGATCGACGAGAAATACTACACCCGGGGTATCTTTGTATTGGGAGAATAGTTCGCGGTAGTCGGCCTTGACGATTTCCAGTCCGTCAAGGTATCCGTCGCAGGCATAGGGTGTCTGCTTGGTAGTATTGTAGAGCGTTTGCTTTTCAATCTCGCGGATGTTTGTTGCGTAATTCCCAGAGAACAGAATTGAGGAGGAGATCGTAATGTAGTCAACGAATCCGGTGTGTTCGTACCGTCTCAGCAGATCGATGATTGTCTGCCGTTTGGGCTCGGATACTTTTTTCTTACGTGGCAAGCCGTCGAGTATTGTGCGGATTTCAGCGATGATGGTGTTTGTCCGTTCGACATTCTCGATACGGTGATGGAAGTCGTCGTAGTCATTATAAACGACGTGAGCGTCCGGCCTCTGGCGTTTTACGACATGCGATAGCAGTCCGGAACCTCCGAACAGATCGACGAATGTCGTTGCGGTGGGGAACTCTTGCAGGGCTTCGCGGAACAGTTTGACAAAATTGCGTTTTTGTCCCATGAACGGGAGCGGGGAGGTGTTGTAAACTTTTGCAGACATTGGTGGTGTGTTTTGGGCCTGCGAAAGTCCGACTTATTGCTGTGTATGCCAACTATTCGGGGGGGGGTATCACTGCACGTTCCGTGCAGTCCTTTTCGAGGTGAGCGATGATGTTGTAGACCTTCCGTTCGCTCACAGCATACCTTTCAGCGAGTACCGCGACGATATAGGTCATTTTTTCGCGGCGGGCCTTCATGGCCCGGTAGTCGTTATATAGTGGAAGGTGCTTGTGGTCGTCGGGACGGATGCCTATTCGTTCGAAACGGTCGAGTATTTCCCGGTTGAATGCGATGATCTCGTATATTTTCATTACTTTTGTATCTCTGACTTACATGCAACAAATTGAACGCTCGACATGGAGCCTTGAGGTTTTGTCCCCGGCTATCCGTGTCGAGCGGTGTGTTGTATGTAAGTCAGAAGATATGCAACGGTCGGGGACTTTTTAATTATCCCTTTTTATATAAGTGTCTTGCCATTATCTCTATTTGAGTGTTAATGTCGCGGCCCATCCGTCCCATCCGCCGAACCGTCCGGCTTCCGGCAGGATTACTGCTTCGACGAACTCCATTCCTCTCAGTAGGGGGCATGGCCCGGAGATGTTCGCTCCGCATATATCGTTGATAAATTTGGTGAGCAAGGCTTGCAAGACATTGAGAGTTTCCAGATAGAGCCAGTCGGTTTGTTCCTGCGTGCGTGTTTGCTCCTTGCCTTTTTCGAGAACGAAGATGATGAGCGTGTGCGGCCCTTTGATGTTATCGCAGTCTCCGGTGAGCGTTGCCTCCGGGAGTGAGATCACGATTTGACGAGGTTCGCGTTTGGGAGAGTTGAGCACGAGCGTTCCTTGGTCCTCGTTTGCCACGAGGAAAGGCGCCGGAACATCGGTCATGCCTTCGTGGATGTTTCGGCAGTACTTAATCAGTCTTGTGATTTTTTCGAGCATTGTCGGCGTTGTATTTGTCATTGAGTAATAGGAGAAGCACGTCGATTATGTTTGTCGCGGATGTCTCCTTCATGTCGCCGAAGGTTCGGCGCTCGGCCATGTTGAACAATGTCCCGAGCCATCCGAGTGATTTCCCGGGGGGCTCGTTGTCGTTAAACAGCGGCGCAAATGATACCTCGCGGCCGTTGATCGTGAAGGTGCCGCGCTGGAGGTTATCGACGCATGCAGCGTACCAGAGCAGGAACAGATGTTTTTTCCAGGATGGCACAAACCGGAAGATGCGGGCGGTGCGTTCCGTGCGGTCGATGTCGAGCGGTTCGACTCGCCGGCCGGCCGGTTGCTGTGGTCCGGGGCGGCGGTAGAGCGTGGCGAGCAGGTTGTCTATGTGCCGGGAGTCCTTAGTTGCTGTATAGAGCGTCAGTTCGGCGTCGGCCGCGATCAGCTCTTCGAATGAAATATCCATGAGGGCGTCAGCCGGGCCGACCAACCGGCGCCATCCTATGCGCAGGGTTGGCAAGTGGTTCTCCAAACAGTCGAATGCGGGGAGGAGTTCGTCGTTATTCGTTGAAAAGAGGAACCCGAGGAGTTCTTCGGCCAGGAGTACTACTTTCTCCGCTCGACGATGTGCTGCGGCCGGATGCAGGCGTTCCCAGACGATGCTGCGCACGGTACGCTTTATTCCGGCGAGTTTGTAAAGCACACGTATCCGGAACTCCGTGAGAGATATGCGACCGCATTGGAGTGCGTGAAATTGCCGCATGACGTGGAAGAGTTGCGGTCGGGTCATCTCGGCGTAGGAGGACGGAATGTTGACCGCAATTCCAGCTTCGGGTATTTCAATGCGGTTCATCAGGTTAAGCAGTATTTTTTCGACGGATCGTTATCCGGCAAGAGTGCGACATGCCGTGCCGGATTTCGGCGGTTGGTCACGGCTTTTTGAAGTTCTGTTTTCGCGTCGGTGGCTTCTTGCTCCAATGTGCAGAGCAGTTTTCGTGTTGCGGCATCGTCGATATTGCCGCCTCGGCCGCCTTGGAAAGAGTCGGAGAATCGGCGCACGATCATCGTCGGCAGAATCTTGACCGACATGCGTTTCACCGCGGTAATGACGGCATAGAGGGGGATGCAGAGTTTCGCGGTTGCAAATTGCTCGGCCAAATCCTCGCCGATGTCGCCGGCCTTCATGCGTTCGAATGCTTCTTCGCCAACGATAGGCCGGATAATGCGGTCTTGCGCCTCCAGCATGAACGGCACGAGGATATAGAACATGCGGGGTGAATCTTCGAGCGGGAATACAGCCTGGAAGGTGTCGAGGTCTTTGATAAAGCACTCGGCGAGTTTTTGCCGGAGCGGGGAGGTCTTCCATTCTTCGATCTGTTCCTCCTCCAAAAAGGTGTAGAGTTCATCGAGCGAACGGTAGTATTTGTCGAGTAAAGCCTGGTCGTCGCGGTCGTACTGCCATTGCCAAGGCATTTTTTCGCTTTCTTCGTGGATTTTGACTTTGCGGCCGCCGTCCTCGTGCGAAAGGATGTTCTGTTGGTAGAAGCGCACCATGGCGAGTTGTGCGATAGCTGTTTGTATCGCAGTTACGAGCTGCGAGTCGATCCCGCCGTCTTGTGCAGTGAACTCCGGTGTCCGGTAGTATTTCTCAGCCCGGTCGAAAATTCCGGGTCCGATGAGTTTTCGGATGGTCCGGCTTGCGGAATTTATTTCCGATTCGATGACTGCGAAGTCGTTGCTCTGGAAATAGGTGCCGACGAGAGTCTGGATTTCCTTGGCGCCGTCATTGTCTTTATTGAAAATCATGGTTCTAATTGTTTCGGATTCGATCTTCTGGGGCTGTTTCCTCCTGCGTCATGAGGCTCTGGTGGTAAAATCCGAGCTGGAGATCTGTTTCGGGAAAGTTGAAACGGATCGCCTGGTTAATGGGGTCAAGGATGACCATTTCGGGGATCGCCACGTCGGAGAGTTTGTAAATTTGATGCGCATAGAGCATCTCCGATCCGGAGGCGAGTTTCCCGTTGACCATGATGTTCGTGAGCGATGGGTGGAGTTGCATGCCCGAGGTGATCGCGGAATTCGCCGCTTCGCCGATTTTAAGCTGCGATTCGACGAAATCCTTGATCTTTTGGTCTACGGCTTCTATTTTCCATGTGCAGAGGTTCCCGTCGGGATCGTAAAAGTCGATGGATTCGAAAAATTTGCCCGCATTCTTCTTGCCGGAGAGCACTTCGGTAATTGTACCCATGATTTTGTCTTTCAACACGGCGACCATTGCGTCGAGTTCCGTTTCCTGGGCATCCGGGTGTTTTTCACGCAATACGTCTTTTTTGCGCTCCCAGTAGAGAGCCGGCGAGTGGATGTGGTATGCGAGGTTGAGTCCGTTGTCGGTAACGTATCGGAATATCGTGGGGATGTCGGAACCGCGCAATATCCATCGGATCGCCCCCATGAAGGCCGGTGTCGAATAGAAGTTGCGACCGAACGAATAGGAATAGTTGTACGATGCCGACACGGGATATTTTCCCGGGTCGAACGGATCGTACACGGGGAAAGTCCTCACGCCTGATGTGAGGCAATCGTTTTCGAAGTCTCCGACGAAAATGTGCTTTACATCTTCCAGTTGCCGGCTCTCGGCCCATTCGAGGCGGGCGTTCGTTGCCTTGACGAATTGAAGGCGTGCGATGCGGGGTTTGCGGCCGAGACGGTCGCCGAGGCGCTGACCGCGTTCGAGGATGTGCAAGGCGAAGAATCCTTGCAGGTGGAGGTAATCGACCAGCGCTTTTTCGATGAACCGTTTGGCGTCCCAGGAGCGGAGCCATGCGGAAATGTTCGGATCGTCATCGTATTCGCGGATAATGCGGCCGTCTTTCACTCGGTGCCGGTAGAGAAATGCTCCCTGCCCGTAGAGCAGACCTTTCTGCCGTTGGAGAATCCCGGGCGCGAGGTTATTGTCCTGCACCAGATCGCGCACCATGACGGGCATGTCGTTCCCGGGGCCGAAGGCCACGATACGCTTGCCCATGACATTCTGGTAGGAGTACTCCCAGTTCGGATTGCGTGCGGCGTTGAATATCGTCATGTCGCCGCCATAGCTTCGTCCGGTGGAAATTGAATAGGCCATTTGTCCGGCTTCCACGACAAATGACGAAGGGGAAATTTTATGTATTTTCGTTTTCATGCGTAGACTTTCTCTCCGTTGAACGACATCAGAAGGGGCTGGTAGAAATGACGTGCCCGGCCGGTGTCGATGTCGATGTATTCTTCGATGATTTCGGCATGGCGGTGGTGCGTGTCCTGTGCCCTGGCTCGGAGGCGGGCGTGGCGTACCTCGACGATTCCCTCGCTCCGGCCGGCGGAACTATTGTAGGACATGAACGAGAAACTGAAGGTTTCGTTCTTGCGCGAGAGTTCCCGCATGCGTCGTATGGCATCGAATAGTTCCATACGGCAAAAATAGCGGTGCGGTGGTGTGGGATAAAGGACAAAAAATGTGAATCCGCTATTGTTTCGGGTATATTTTTTCGTAATTTTGTCCCTGTACATAGGGTTGAATCCGCAGGCGAGAGCCGACGAATTTGATCCACTTTCGGGAGGGAAGGCGTTATTCCCTCCCTTTTTTTGCCCGTTTTGCGGGTTGAAAAATCCGTTTTCAGCTTCAAAAATCCCGATTTTGCGACCTTTTTCGAGTGATATTTTATATTTGTGCTTATAAATCAATTTGTTCTGCGGTTTCGACGAAAAAAACGCTTCACGATGTGAAACCGAAGCCCGCCCCGCCCTCTTCTTCGTTTGCAATCGCACGGGTTCGAAAAGGTGATATATGAGGGGCCATTGTTTCGGATCGGGGAGGGGTGCCGGGGAGGGGGTACGAAAAAGAGGACGGCATTCGCCGCCCTCTCGATATGCGAGGCGATATTGTTCTATCGCACGGAGACGTCGCCGGCCGTGCCGCCGGGGAGCCCGCGGTCGAGATCTCGTTTGACGATGACGACCCACTCCTTGCGCATCACCATATATTTGAAAGCATCCGAGAAGTTGGTGGATGTGACGAGACGCTTGTGGTCGGAGGATTTCTCGGCGCTTTTATCCTTGCCGATGCGGCCTTTCGAGTCTACGGTCGTCTTAGCCAGTTCGAGCGACGCTTTGAGATTGCGGCAATGTATAGCGTCGATCTGCAACTGGGGCAGGCGCGGGTTGTGTCCGGTCATCAGCTCTTGCATGAAGATATACTCGTCGGACATGGGAATATTCGCCTGGCCAAGTGACATGAGTTGTACGCGCCAGCCGGTAGGCGATCCCGTGGCGTTTCGTTCTATGGCTTCTTTGATTTGAACGGCCATAGATTGATTGCTTCCTTTGTAGTTGTTGCCGCTTCGGTCGTAGTAGAATTTAACGACCTTGTGTTTGTGAGGCGCGAAGAAATGCAGAAACTTGTCGGCCAGTTCGCGCACCCACTCAGGCGGGAGGCTGTGGAACTCTTTGAGGACGCGCAACACGCGCCCGTCGTCCTGCGCTATGAGCATGGAGAGCATGTTGCCGAAGTCCATCGACATGTCGATTGCCCGGTTGGGATTGAGGTGGCGAAGCAGACGGCAGTCCTCGGCGTCGTGGAACCCGAGCGTATCCTCCACGGCTGCGAGGTTCCCGTCCGTGTAGAAATGCCGTTCGCCGAGGTTGGGATAGAATTGCTGCCCCTTTTCGATGCGGGGCGGCATTGACAAGATGGCGGCGTTGACGTCGGAGAGCTGCGAGGCGAGCGCGTCGGCGAACCATTGCGGGGATAGAATGTCGACGTTGACGTAACTCGAAACGATTAGGAACATGCTCTGAGCCTTTTCGTGGTGGCGGAGATTGTACCAACATTCCATCCTGCGGTTAGCGGTCTTGTATTTGTTCAGATATTCTTGGCGGTCGGCATCGGCCTGCGTGCGGTAGAACTTTTCTTTGGCAGCTATATACTCTTGCACGGCGTCGTTCGCTATGGAGGCCGTTTTCCATACGAGAAGTAAGGTCTCGGGGTCCATTTCCTTGGCCCCTTTGAAAATCCAGTCGTATTCGCCGGTATTGCCGGTGTTGGGCATGTCGGTCGTGAAAGTTTCACCCAGATAGAAAGGGGAGTGTCCGAATTGCAGGCGGTAGCCGCGTCGGGCTTTGAGGAGGTTGCCGATCTTGGCCTCGGCAAAATATTTTACCTCGTCGCCGAATACATGGACATAGGAGCGTCCGGCAAGGGATGCCGGGCGGTCGAGTGAGCCGAAAGTGATGTTCAGCCCGGTGAAGAATACGATTGTCCGCTTGTAGGAGATGATTTTGTTGTAAGGCTTCCAGAAATAGGGTTTGAGCCATTCCGGGAGGTCGGCGCACTCCTTTTCCGTGAAAGTTGGCGGTTGTTTCTCCACGACGTAGTGGATGCCATCGCGGAACTCTTTGCGTTCGAGGGCCTCGAATACCATCGGGAGGACGTTCGCTGTGAGGTTGGCGAAGGTATCGGCCACCCATGCCACCGGGGCCCCCGGCATGTCGTAGACCATTTCTATCAGCCGTTCGACTTGTATTTCGGTCGTCTTGGCTGAACCTCGTCCGGCGATGAGCCGAAGTTTGCGGGGCATAATCATCGCGCAGAATTGGGCGAGCCAGTTCATAAACTGGAGGTCGACATAGGCTTTCTTTTCGGGCCTCTTAATTTTCGCTCTGTTTCCCATAGTTCAGAATTTCGATGATGTCCACGTCCTCTATGAGCGACTCCCTGCGGAGACGGCTCTTGGTTGCTTCCGGGACATTGAGTTGCTTAATCTGGTTGTTGACCTCTTGGCGGTTCACGGGCGGGAGGCCGATCACATCGGTCGTCAGCGAGAATACGCGCAAGGGCCGCATGTACATTTGCGGCGGCAGTCGTTGGATTTCGGGCTCGTCGAGTTTGCGGATTTTCGCAGCCTTGGAGATGATCTCGCCGACGGCCTCATAGTCTTTAGGGGTCGTTGCTACGTTCTTCGCAGCGTGCGCCAAATCTTCGAGCAGTTCAGCATATTTATTCCGGAGGGCCTCCTTGGTCGTGTTTCGATTGGAGTAAAACAGCGCGTCGGCCTGGTTATAATAGTCCGCGGCCCGGTCGTAACTATATCCGAGTTGCTGGGTCAGAAATTTGATCGCAGCTCGTTTGCCCACCTGGCGATCTATGGAGTTGATGATCGAGAGCAGGTCGAGAAATAGTTTTTCGTTGTTCGATAGATCATTCGTGCGGCCTTCTGCCATGTACTCGTAGACGCGGCGAAAGGCTTTCTCGTTGTCGAAAGTGCCGAAGATGTCGAGTTTCGAGGTCTTGAATGACTTTTCGCGCCGGATTTTTTCGAGGTGGTTGATAGCCGGCAGGTCGCCGTCTTCAGCGTTTCTGAGCAGTTTCTTATTAATCGTTGCCAATGCTTGCAGGCGTCCGCGGGTTATGGCCAGCGTGATGATGCTCTCGGGATCGTTGTATTCGGCGGTGAATTGGGCGATGTCGAAGCTGAAATAGAGGGCCATGTCACGCGGTTCCCACTCTAAGGCCCCGAATTGCTGGAGTTCTTCGATTTGCTCACGGGTTAAGGTGTCCCCGATTCTATTTCGTTCGTAGGTTTGTATGGGCATTGGTGTAGGCGTCTATGAGTTTATCCACTTCAGCCAGAAGTGTCTCCTTTTGGTGTCGGCGCTTTTCCCGCTCGGCTTGCAGGTAGGGTTTTGTCCCTTTTTTGATTTCGTCATTGATGCGCCAGATTGCCGACCGCAGGCGCCGTTGTTCGGCGAGCAGCTCCACGATGTTCAGTCCGTGTAGTTGTTGCCGGTGGCGCAGATACTCGAAAATTCGGTGTTTGCCGAGTATTGCGCCATGCTCTCGATAGTAGTCGAGTTCCTGGAATATCGCGCGGTTTTCCAGAAAGTTCTCGACGGCCTCCCCGGCGGTGGTGTAACACTCGTCGAGGGTTGTGCAGTCGAACAGCCGTTCGTGTGCCTGGATGTAGCGGTCGTGGGCTGTGATTTTATCCGCGGCGAGGATTTTCAACTCGGGTGGACAATCCGGGTCCCGGAGGAAGGGGAAGTCGTCGCGGAATCTTCGCCGCGCAGGGCGTGCCTCCTCGCTCGGGGGCGTTATTCCGGCCAGGGTGCATAACTTCTCAATCAGCAAGGGCCGGTATTTCGCGGGCTTTATTCTGACGAGTGCCGCGAATCGGGCGTTGTTGCTGAATTGAGAAAAGAGCAGGAGGCCGGCTGTGACCTCGGCTCCTGCTCTCAACCATGCGCGGATTTCCGCCGTCGAGCGATCATTCATCCTTTACGAGTAGCGCGAGGCGGTCTTTGATGGCGGCGAAGCCTTCACCGTGGGCACAGATGAAACGCTTTCGGACGAGTGCCTCGGCGACGGTCGCCATGCACTTGGGACGCTGAACGGCATAGCTCACGGTGTTGCCGAAGGCCATGCCGATTTCCTCGGGCAGCTCTCCGGGGTGGGCGATACCGTTGTACACTTCGAGGAACTCCTCTTCGGTGTAGGTGTCGCCGAGTTTTTCGAGGGCCTGGAGCACGGCCGTTGCTTCGACGAGGAACGGAAGCCCCGTGCAGGGTGTTACCACCCATTTGTCGGAGTCCGGCTTCGGTTTCATGCGGCGGACGCGATAAGCCGTGAGATCGGCGAGATTGACGCGGTGCGTCGGGAAGCAGTTCGCCGGGACGATGATGAACGAGTCGGGGATGTCGTCGTTGATTATCACCTGGTCGATGACTTCGGAGAACGGGCCCTCACCGATTTCGATGGGAATGATAACGGTCCCGACAGCTTTCTGTTCCCACACTTTCGTCAGTAGGGGCAGAGCCTCGGCCGATCCGAGTACAATGACGGGAATTCCGATCTGGGGAACGGACCCGGAAGCAGGAATTGCTCCTGCTTCCGGGGTTTCACGTTCTTTGGAATGATCCTTTGCCATAGCGTCAGAGGGTTTCTCCGGGCTTGGCCGGTTCATTCATTACTTCGGGCAGTTCTCCCGTGTAGGTAAGGATGCGGAACTCGTCACGGACATCCTGCTGGAGCGTGATGGTGTTCTTGGCGCCCTCCTTGGTGTCTTGAGTCTCGGATTTCAACGAGAGCGGATTGCAGGGCGAGCCGACGAGTTTGGCGCCTTTGCCGTCGCAACCGCGGACGATAGCGCCGAGGTTGCGGTTGGTGTTGTACTCAGTGAAGTCCTCCATATCCGTAGAGGTCCCGGGATGTGCGAACTTCACGCCCTTTTTGTAGCCGCGTGCATCTGCCTCGCCTTCGGCTTCCTGGAGGAGTTCGATGCTGTCGGGTGTCGCGTATACGGGCTGGAGTTTGGCTCCCTCTTTCAGTTTGAACCCGTCATCGGCAACCGTGACGCCGACCTCCCGGACGGGATAGCTTTCGACATCATCCATGTCGAAGATGAGGATGTGCGGATTTTTCGGGGACGGGTTCCCGGCTCCTCCGGCCGGGCGCCCGATTGCTTTCTTTGTGTAAGGCATAGCTGTTGTGGTTTACATGGTTTCGGTATCCTCCGGATTTTCCGGGTTGGGGTCGGATTCCTGATTCTCTTCGACCTTGGAGGTGATCCACTTGCCCGTGGCACCTTCGCGCGTCGAGGAGATCGCGGCCTTCGGGTCGTAGCCGTCCGGTACGATGGCGAACACGGCTTCGCCGAGCAGGAAGCCGACGCCCAGCCAGAACTCGCAGTAGAAGCGCACCTCGTAGTCGTGCTTCTGGATGTCGGTGATGAACTGCTCGGGGTTCTTGTGTCGCAGACCGACGAAATTCTCCTTCGGCGTCGAGAAGACGATGGGCGAGCCATAGAGGCAGTCGAGCACCTGGAGGTAGCAGTTCGAGAAATCGACGCGATCCGCGCCGAAGTTCACCTTCTCCGTCCCGGAACCGGCGCCCCACTTGTTCTTGTAGGCCCGCTTGTACTTGAGGTAGATGTCCCCCGACATGAAGACGGGCATCTGTTTCGACTTGTAGAGCGGTGCGAGCGATGCCACGAAGTCGTCGATGACGGCCAGCACTTCGTCGTCGGTTGCTTCGAGCAGGTTCTTGGTGGTGTTGAAGAACCGCATCTGCTTGTCGAGGGATTTCTTGGCCTCGACGAGAATCGTTTCGAAGCCGTCCATCGTGTCCTCCGTTTTCTGGGAGTCTGCGACGTATTTTGCCTTCGAGATCATCACGTTCTCGATGTCCTCGGCAATCTGCGGAAGCATCACCTTATCGACGATGTAGCGCGTGATCGGCATCTGGTCGGGCGTCTTGCCCTCGTCGTAGAGGTGGAAAAGCCAACTTTCGCCGACCTCGGCCGGGATGATCGAAAAATTGACCTTGTGACGGAAATTCTTGATCGTGAGCGGAGGGAATTTCGCACCACCCCGCGGCGTCCATTCCGCCGTGAACTGCTGAACGACGTGATCTACAGATTCACTCTTGACGGCCTTGTACTCCGTCGTAGCTCTTTTCCACGTGAGGTGCTTCGACGTAGAGAAGCCCTGATAGAGCTGCTGGAGAATGTCGAGGTTGTTGCCCTGCGACAGATACGGGCCGAGCTCCTTGCGGAGGTCTCCGACCTCGATCGTGGGGGTGTCGGCCATGACGCCCCGCTGGAGGAATGCGGCCGCGGCTTTGTTGTGGGTCAGGGCCATGTCGGCCTTGAATTGGCCCCGCTGGAAATTCTTGATCCCCTCGATTGCCGTCGTGGCTCCGGGGAGATCTTCGGGTTTGGCCGCCAGCGTGGCAATGTCGTTCTGGAGCTGCTTGATCTGAGACGTGAACCGGGCTTCGACCTGCTCGGTGGCGTGGTGGAGGGCCGCTTCGTAGAGGTCGTTGGCCTGCTCGTCCTCGGTCGAGAAGGTCTTCTCCTTCAGCAAGGATACGAAGTTCGGCCCGAAATGTTCGGTTAGTTTCTGCTCCTCCTCTGCGGTGAATACCATCTTACCCTGCGCGTCGGCCGTCGGCTCCTTTTTGAGAAATCGAACGACCAATTTGCCCATCTGGGTGTTGGAAAGAAATTGTTTGAAATCCATATTTTGAAAAATTAGTGGTTGTATTGTGCTCGGATAGCGGCGTTTTCGATGCACTCGGCGAGGGTCATCGTTCCGTTGATGAGTCCGAGGTTTTGAGCTTCGGTCGGGTGAAACATGGCTCCGGAGAATACACCGGGCGCGTCGGCTTTGATATTCGGCCGTCCGGCCTTCACGTCCTGGTGGAACTGCGCGACGGTGTGGGAGAGTTCTTTCTTGATGAGCGCATATTCGCCTTCGAGCGCCTGGCGGTAGCTGAGGTTTTTGTCTGCGCTTTCATCGGCGTAAACCGTGATGACGGTATAGCCTTCCTTTTTCAGTTTTTTCGTGTCGTCGACGATGTGATACAATGCGCCGATGCTTCCGACCTCGGAAAGCGGGTTGTCGCAGAAAATCGCGTCGCATTGCGAGGCTGTCCAATAAGCCAGCGACGCACAAAAGTCTACATGTGCGATGATCGGCTTGCCGAGAGCCTGCGCTTGGCCGATGGCCTCTTTGAGTATAGATACCGCATTCGCGGCACCGCCGCCGGAGTCGATATCGAGGACGATGGCGCAGATCTCCGAATCATTTGCTGCCCGTCTGATTGCACGGGCATAGGTTACGGCTCCTGTCGTGAAGCAGGAGTCGTATTTGGTGATTGTTCCGACGATCGGAATGACGGCGACCTTCGACGGCCTGGATTCGGAACCCGGACTTGCTTCGTAAAGGTTGACTGCCGAGGCGGAGAATTCGAAGGAGGGCTGGGCCTCTCCGACTCGTTCGCCGCGGAGGAAAGAAAGCGCCACCGGGAGCAATGATTCGTAGTCGTGTACGAACCATTGCCCACGGCGGACATCGGAAAGGAGCTGAAGAGGATTCTGGGTTGTTTCTATGCGGAACATTTGTGAATTTTTCACAAACTTACTCGCACCCAGGAGCGATAGAAAGGACTTTTTTAATAGGTCGCGGAGGGTTCTTGGTCTTGTATTCGAGAGTAAATTCGCATAGTTCACCCTCTTTAACGAGTGGGCGGCATGGCAAATCTTCCGTGCCGAGGATGTAGTAGCCGGTTGTGAGACGGATTTTTATGATGCAGGGCTGATGGAGAAGCACGACGTCGCTGAGGAGTGTCGCCGTGACCTTGGTAGTCCAGTAGGTGCCGTTGTCATCCTCTTTTGGCGTGATCTCGATACTCCGAGGGTTGACTTTCGAGAGTGGCAGGTCTCGGAAAAAATTGGATGGGTCGTTCCATGCTTTGACCCCGATGCGGGCGATAAGTTTCTGTTTCATTTTTTTGACGTTAAAATTGACAAAATCGCAAGTCAAATTAAATTATTTTATTATATGTGAATGCGGTTACTTTTTCGGAGGTTCGGGCGGTTGTATCTGGCTAAAATGATAACGCGCCTTTCGATGGATAAGGTCGGCCTTGCGACGGATTGCGGCGAGTGATGTCCGGTAGGCTCGTTTGCCCAGCGTCTCGGCATAGTCGGCCGACACGAGATGCCGGGAGACTACGAACGCTTCGATGATGTCGCGCTTGGGCATGCCGGCCTGGATGCCTTGCAGGTAGTAGGTGTCGAGGTCGATGTTGAACAGCGCGTCGAGAATCATGTTGAGCCGTTTGGTGTCGGCCTCCGTGAAATAGACGTAACGGGTCATTGCGGCGTAGGTGGTTTGGTGGCGCGGCAGAATGAGGGTTACGGTGAACTCGTCATCGGACCGGCCGATAGGCGTGTCGCTGACCTTGTATAATCCGACGGCCATGCGGCCGAAGTCGTTGGTGAGGGATAGACGGATCGGCCCGGATGCCGGAGCGTTGAACAAGTGGCGCAGGTAGTCGATTGTGAGTTGGTCGTTGGCTCTGAATCTTATTTCCATATTCGAAAGGTTTTTGTGTCGTGTCGTCGTATGTACATAGGGTCGAGTCGCACGAATTTATCCTCTTTCACGGTAATAATTACGAAGCCTTTGTCGTCCTGAAAATAACCTCGGTCGACAAGGTGTTGGCAGATTTCGATGAACCGGCCGACGTCTTTGGCAATGTCGTCGATGCGGGTCCATTGGTAGGGAGGAACGCGCAATAACCTCGGCACGAGTTTCGTCGTGTAGGTTTGGATTTCCTCCGGGGTTATTTCTTCGTATTCTATCATGGTGACATGTTTTTTCGACCTACATGACCTACACGACCTACAAGCCTATAAATCAATATTTTGTAATAGTGCGTTTTGTAGGTTTGTAGGTTGTAGTATCAAAATGTAGGTTTAGGTGTAGGTCGTTGTAGGTCGGTTGTAGGTTCGTTGTGCTGTTTCATCTTGTTGATTTTTAGGGGTGTAGGTCGTTGTAGGTTGATTTTCTGGAAAAAGCTATATTCACGCGTTATATTTCAGTTTATTTTCTGCGCTTTCGCTTCGTTTGGCGGTTCATGCGCCGTTGCAACCGGGTCGGCTGATGCTTGGCCCGGAACCTGCGCGGCTTCGGCCGGGGACGTGCCCGGAGTGGTGGATAGTAACACTGTATCCCTCGGAATGCCTGTATCGCATCGTTTAATTCTTGTATGGTGCAAGATGCTGCCCTTATGGTGGTCGATAATGCTGATAAGTTGGCTAATACGTTTTTGAGGTTTTGAGAGAGCGGATAGCAACTGGAGGTCGCTGCAACAATGCCTCCGGGTGTAGTGGTGAGTTGATTACAGGGTTGGGATTTTCGCAAAATCTCTTGATTCCTATCCATTGCGGCCCATAGATGGAGAATGAAGGCGACGAACGGTTTCATTGTCATTTATTGGTTTGTAGAGTTTCCGTTATTTGTGCGGTAATGTCGCGTCGTTTGCAGGGAATGCAATCGAGCAGACTCGGGATTTTGTAGAGCAGGTCCGCGTATTCAAAATAATAGGTCCGTTCGAGTTGGTGGTTGTAGCGTTCGATCAGCCGACATGCCGCGTAGAGGAGAGAGACAGCCTCCTCGACACCGTGCAGTCCGTGCCCGCTTTTTATGCGGAAATATAGGTCATCTACTCGGTCGAGGAAGCCTCTGGCAATTTCGGGCTTGAACCTGGCAAATATCCGGTAAGCCGGTTCTGCTACGGAAAAAATAATCTCCTCGGCCTGCCGGTGGCGGCGCTTGATTTCGTGGCGAAATTGTCCGGCTTTTTCCAGTTCTTCTTGGAGGTCTCCCATAATGTAGGGTAACGTTTGGATCAGCACGAGCATATCGACTGCCGTGTCTGCCATGCGTCGTTCGACTTCAGTCGGCCGCTTCGGTAGCCGGTGCGGGGTCATGGCTTGGATGGCCATGCGGTGGCGGAGCTGCGCCGCTTTGATTTGCCGGGACGTCATATAATCAGGCGTGAAGGGTAGGCGGCTATTTCGGGACTCGGGGATGCCGTTTCCTGTAATTCCCGTTCAAACTCTTCGATGCGTGCTTCGTCCCGTCTCACGGCTATCCGGGTTATGAAGCAATGGACTCGGATTCCGGAGTCGGTTTTTCCCTCCCAGATACGGGCCGGAATTCCGTTCAGGGTAACGATTTTGTCGGTGTTTTCGATTGTGATTTTCATAGTTGGACTTTTTGTGTTGTTTTTCAGGTGATTTTATTTCGTCGATAGCTGCGGCTGTTGCCTCACTCCATGCGGTCGCTACCTGGGTGACGACGGCATTGCCGAGGAATTTCTTCTGTTCCTCCTGCGATCCGATAAGCACGTAATCGTCGCCGAATCCCTGGATGCGTTTCATCTCGGGGATGCGCAGCATTCGCATCGTGACGTCAACGATGCCATAGAGGATGCAGAACTCTTTCACGCGCACCATTTCGGGAATGTCGTCCGGTTTGATTGTCCAGGCAGGTACTCCTTGCTCGATGGATATCAGATAAGGCGGACGTTTGTCCATCCGTGCGATCAGCGTGAAACAAGGCGCATCCACAGAGCCGCCGGCGGACCGGTATTGCGGATTCAGCAGGTAGTGGGCGTTCACGATACGCTGCTTGGGGTTCGTCAGCAGCGCGCCGGTTGGTTCGTCCACTCCGGAGAGTTGCCCGCCGCCGGAATAGTAGTTGGTAATAAATGGTTGCACCAACTGGAATCGGTCTTTTGTTGTCAGCGTTGGGGCCGGCCGTTCGACGGGGGAGTTGTATCCGTTTCCATAGTATGCCGAGACGAAGGCGTGGTGGTCGATTGTCGTAACGGTTCCGGCCGGGCCGTCGACGGGGATGTTCTTGCCCGCGGGCTGTCCGCTGAACTGCTTGGATAGGAAATCCACACGGGCTACGCCGAGCCGGTTTTGTGTCGCCACGGTTGGGCACGGCGCGTCGAGCCCGGGTGCGATGTATTTGCCGGACTGGTTTCGGGAGTTGTATTTGACGAGGAAAGCGTCTTTGCCTCCCGCAACGAATTTCACCAGCCCGGCGTGGATGCGGTCGAGTGTTGCACCGACGAGCTGCCGCCGGCGATTGAAGATCGACTCGCCGCGATCCTCGAAGTCGAGGCATTCCCGCACGGGCCGCCATGGCGCGAGTGGTTCGGTGAAAAGGTCGCGTGCCTGCTCCGGGTTTCGGGTGTGCGTCGGGCGAGGCCATGCCATCGGCAAATCCGGCCGCACGAATTGCCCGAAGTATCGCACCCGGGATGTGTAGGCCCCGAAGTCGGCCGCGTTGAGCACACGGTGTTCGAACCGATAGCCGTGGGCGCATACCTCCTCCACCCAGCGGCGGTAGAGTATTCCTTTGTACTCTGGGTCGGGAACCCACACCGGGGCGACGGTTGTCGTTCGTCGCTTGCGGTCGTGTTTGATGTCGAGCGGACAGAAGACCGCACCGTCCGGGCCGACGCTCTCCTTGACGATGAGCGGCCCCCATTCCATGAATTCGACGACATTTTCGATCTGGATATAGTCGGGGCGCAGCTCCTCGATGTAGCGAAAAAGGTGATCGGCCAGCGTGCGGCTGTCGGCGTCGCGGCTCATGCCGCCTTTGGCCCGGGAGTGGTTCGTGCATTCCAGCGAGGCCCAGAGCACGAGTTTCGCACCGGGGTGCTTCATGCGTTCTCGGGCGATGTGTACTTTCATCGGTCCGAGGTCGAGTGTGCGAATGTCTTCGGTGAAGTGGCGCGTGTGCGGGTGGTTGGCCGCATGCGAGAGGATCGCGTTGGCGTCGTGGTTGACGCATGCGATGACCTTCGCGCACTTGCTACCGTCGATTCGCGCCCGCTCAACGCCCGTCGAGGTTCCGCCGGCGCCGCAAAAAAGGTCAATATAGAGGAGTTGCATGGCTATAATCCTTTCATTGTTTCCTTGAAAAACTTTTCGTCTTCGATGCAATCCAGGCATCGGCCGTCGCCGATCAAAATTTCGTTGCTTTCTTCTCCGCAACACCTGCAATGTCCTGAGGTTAATTCATCGGGGCTGTAAATAGTTTCTGTTGTCATAATCTTTTTCCTAATTTGATGATAAACGTCGTGTGTTCTGGCGCTCCCCACTCGGGTCGGCCTCGGCCGATCGTGATGCCTTTGCATTCGAAAGTCATCCTACGACGAGTGTAGCCATAGGAGAAGCAGACGGCGTTGAACTCCTTGAATCGAGGCCCCATTGCCGCTGTACAACCAGCACATCGGTTCACACCTTCTTCGAGACATTGACCGTCGTCGGTCGGCATATTGAACATAGGGAAACAGTCCAATAATCTTGTCATCCAATACGTCACAATCGCCCGGTATTCCTCGGGTTTCTCTCCACGCTCGATCATTTCGTACCATTCCTTCTTGAGTGGCAGATAGAGTGTTTTCATTTTCCGAAATATTTTTTGCAGTTGCAGTAGGTGATTGTCGGGTTGGCCCATTGTCTCTGGAACCGCTGCCATGTTTTGTCGAATTTTCCCTCCCGATCTCGGTAGAGCATGGCGAAAGGCATATATCCGGCCCGCCATGCCTCGCCCATCCGCTTCTGGGCTTTCTCGAAGGTATCGCCTTTGTAGCCGATCAGCACATAGCAGCGTAGCCGGTTGCCTACCTTGGTTAAGCCTGCATCGAGGAGCATCTTTCCCGCGGCTTTGAGCGGTTCGAGGTCGCTGGGTGTATCGTATGCGAAAAAGAGCGAATCGGGGTGTAACTCGTGTAGCCGTTCGGCCATCGCCGGGGTCATCAGCGCCGCCTCCAGTCCTCCGACGAACTGCGGCCGATGCGGTTGCCGGGCAAGCATGGCGAACACCTCGTCGATATGTTCGGGCGAGCAGGCAAGCAGATTGTCGTCTTGGATGATCCATCCGTCTCGCACGGGTAACTCCCGAAGCTGACCGCCTTCGCGTTTGGGTACGGCGCAGAACCAGCATCGGTTCGGGCATCCGCGCGAGGTGATGACGTAGCCCTTCCTCATGTACATTCCCGGAACGAACTCTCCGCCGGGCTCGTTGTAGGCAGGACCGCCTATCTTGACCGGAGCAACTCGTTCCCATTGTTTGGCGGCCCACTCCGCCCACGGAATGTCCCACGTGAAAGCGACCGATATATGCACCTCATCAGCCTCGTCGAACAGCGACGGCACCTCGTGGATGCGTACCAGTTCGTCATCCGGCGTCGCATTGGTCTTGGTCGGGAATACCCGAATGATTTTTGCCTCCATCGTCAGAATAATTCTTGTGTCTCATCCGGCAGTTCAACACCCATACGCCGGAGGGCGTGGCGGAGTGTGTAGCCGTTGTTGGAGTAATTCATTGCCATTTTGTAGAGTTTCGGATGCAGGGTGTAGAGTACTCGAAAGCGACTCCCCCCCCCGAGGTGGGCGCCGAAACCGCAGAATACGCAGCCGGTGCGATCTATGCCCGGTACGTCGTAAATTGAGCAGTATGACACCGACAATTTGTGGATGTAGGTCCAGCAGTCCGCATTCGTCCATATCGACAACGGCGCGCTGTGTGTCTTGCGCGGGTCGTCTGAAAAGGAGTTGCAACCGCCGTGACGGATATATGTAATCTCTCGTCGTTTACTTTCTCCTGCCATAGTCCCAACCATTGGGAGGCTGAGTGTTGAAGCGTTATATGTTGCAAAAGGTCTTTTTTTCAATATCTCGCAACATTTTTCCGAGGTCATGTACGGTTCGTCGACCAAGTAGCGCCAGCGTTCCGAGAGTACGCCGGATCGGCGTACTCCATCCCCATGTAGTCGATAGTTGCGCAGCTTCTCGCTTTCAGTTGTTCGGATTTGCCGAACCGCTTGCGCCTGTTCTTTGCTGACCAGCGGAAATCCGTATCGTTCCATGACCTGCCGCGGCGTTAGTGCGGGGTGGATGATTTCCACGTTCGACGTGTGTCGCACGAAGCTGACGATCTCCGGCCATTCGTTGCCCGTTGAGCAGAACACGCCTGGCATATTCGGATCGACGAAGCGCCGGGCGATGTCGAGTAGTACCGTTGAGTTCAGCCCGCCGGAAAATGATACGTAGGGTTTGCGGCCGTGCTTTTCGCAGTAGTTTACGAATGCCTCGATTGCTCCGACGGTGTGGTCTATTTTCTGGTTGATTGGCCACGTCTGCCGGGCCCGGAGGTCGGATAGGGTAAGTGGGGCGGGTATAGTGGTGCGTTTAGTCGCATTCATGTTCGTCGAGTAGATTGATTTTTCTCCGGTTGTCGGGCCAACTTCTACCGATATAGGAGCTGGCTTTTTTGCGGTTGAGTTTGGCTTCGGCCTTGCGGCGGGCTTCGGCCAGAGTAGTGGCGGTTACTGAAATTTCGACCGTATCGAGTTCGAAATCGAAAAGGTATTTTTTTCGCTTTTTCATCGCTTTTTCCCGTTATAGTGTTCGATGATCTCGTCTTTCGAGGCTTTGTGGGATAAGAATTTGGGGCGGTATAACGACATCCATTTTGCGCGAACATTTCCTATATGCGGGACCAGTACTTTGAACCATTCTCCAGGGTAAATTATTCGTCTGCCGCTTTCTGTCTTGACGTGTCCTTTCAGCACATCGAATTTCATTATACAATCAGCGACGAACCATTGCTCCCAGTCGTTGTCGCTGTTCATGGCCGCCAGGGCTTTGAACATTTCGATATTTTCGCCGCAATCAATTCCGTGTTTATCCTTAATCTGGGTACAGTCTTTATGGGTGATCGCGGAGATATTATGAGTATCGTAGGTATGGATATACATTCGGCCGATATTTTCTAACCACATAATAAGGTCTACTCGTTCCAGCGCATTTTTGGCAGTTACAGAACACGTCGTTTTCATTGTTCCCCTCCTTTCTTTGCAAGTGCCGCCATGAGTTTTTCGGCATGATTCACGGCCACCATGTAGGGGTCACGGCATTCGGATTTATTCACCAACTTCGGGAGTATTAGCGCCGCTGCAAAGCCTATAAATGCTTCGCTGTTCGGTGTCCCGATATTCGACCATGGTCCGGCCGGGGCGTCGCCGCTAATCAATTGGCCGTCGCCGGTCAGCAGCCATAGTTTGCTCACTTCGGGGAACTTTGCGGTGATGCGGTTGGCCAGGTCGAGCGATACGCCGTTGTTCCCGCGCTTGATCTGGTAGAGGTTCTCGCCCCGGGCTAATCCGATATGCCGGGCGAAAGCGTTCGTTGTCATTCGGGACATTTTGATTACAGCTTCGATTCTTTTCCAGCAATCCCGCTTCGAGTCTGGTTTTCTGCGTTGCTTGTACATAGGATTGAATATTGGTTATTAAAAAGGTTTGTCCTCCCCGTCCGGTTCCGAGTCGTCCCCGGTTCCATAAGCGGACATGGATAGGCTTATTTCGTATTTCTCCTTCAGAAGGGTGTAGTCGAACACCATCGCCGACGTAACCTTGCTTTGCGCTCCCTCGTTGTCGTTGATGCCGCCGCCGACTCCCAGATGCGGTAGAAACCGGACGCCGGATTTCGTACCCATGAATTCGTCGGATTTCTGCAAATACTCTTGTAGGGATGATTTCGGCAGGTAGCGCACGCCGAGGGTTTTGCTGTGCATCGTGTAGAGGTCTGCGGCGGGGCCGAAATAGAGGAGCAGATATTCGCGGCCGTCCGGCAGTTCCTTCCGTTCCTTTTTCTTGGCGAAACACCACTCCGGTCCCGGTACGATCTTGTACTCGGCCTTCATCTGGATTTTTCCGAGGCTGGCCAGCGAGTCGATCGACGACCAGAAGCCGGCGAGTTCATTGGTCTGCTCGGCCTTTTCGTTCTGTATCTGGCAGAGTCGTGCGGCGATTTCGAGCGTCTCGGCGTAGGTGAACGGCAGTTGCAGCCGTGTTTCGAGGATTCGGAGCGTTGCCAGCAAGGCGCTCCAGTTCTGAAGTATTCGGTCAATGACGCCGCGCGTCAGAGCCCGGAGGTCGGCATTCGTCAGGTCGTAGGCTTCGCGGTAGCCTATTTTTATCTTGCGCCGCTCGCGGAGCAGCTCGTGCGTGAGGTGGGAGAGTCCGCGGTTGCACATGGTCTTGAACTGGTCATAGCGCTGTTTCTCCTCCTCGCTGTGCTTGGATTGGTAGAAAGTCAGCATCACGATTCGGGACATGAGGGCATTGTCGGAGGTCGTCATTTCCTGGCCTGTGAGCACGAGTCCGCAACTGATCGCTGTCATGGTCCGCTTTTTCTTGCCGTCCATACTCATTTTACTCCGGCCGCTGTTGTCCCATATACCTTTGAGAAACTCGACTTTCTTCGGGTCGATGTCCTCCTTGAACTCGTCGATGTGAACTACGGCGTTCGATACCTCGGCGATTGCTTCGCCGAGCGACGCCTGCGTCGCGTTCCGGAGGTTGATCGATTCGGCATTGACCTGGAAAGGTGCGACGATGGCGCGCGCCATCTGAGTCTTACCGGTGGCCGGCGGCCCGAACATGTCGAGGATGGGCATGTTTTCGATTGTGGAGCGCACGATGTCCGAAAAGAGCGTCGTGAAGTAGAAGCAGAGGGCGATTTTCGCGTTCTCCCCGAATACGTCGATACATTGCCGGGCGTATTCGTAGAGCGTCACGGTACTCTGCTGAACGAATACGAATTTTCGGTGCAGGTTGTAGGTGGTGGTGTCCTCGCGGGCTTCTTTGGATGCGGCCGGGAGGTAGTAGAGTTTATCGCCGACTTTGATAAGTCCGTAATCGTTGGCCGGGATGAACTCCTCGCCGTCGAAGGCGCCGTTGCCCCATGCGAAGAACTCGCCCTGCTTCTGCCATCCGAGCTGCTGTATTTCCCGGGCCGTCGGTGTCTGCTCGTAGATGTACTTTTTCAGTTGGGTGTACTGCTGTTTCGCAACGACCGCCTCGATGATGTAGTTGCCCTTGCCTTCGATGTTCTTCTGAAAATTATCGAGTGTCGTTACCTGGTCCTGCGGCAACGTGATAAGGCATTTTTCTCGGTGGATATTCTCGATCTCGAACATGCGGTAGGAGGCGGGACCGTCCCAGATCAGCACGATTGGACGGATGACGAAATTCGTCCACGGCATCGCGTTCCCGACCTTCGATATCTGTCCGTAGTAGCAGTTGTTCTTGATGTAGAAGCCGTATTTTTCCACCAAATCGGCCTGCTCCTGCTTTTCTTCGCGGATTGCCTCGACTTGGCGCTTGTTTTTTAGCCGGTAGTAGGTTTCGTTCCAAATTTTGCCCTGCTTGTCCTCTTTGCCGAATTTGTCGAGGTACATGCGGGCGAGTGTCTCGTCGTAGAAAACGAGCAGGCCGCAGATGTAGTTGATGACGTCGAGCCGGTCATTCTGCGACATGACGCTCCCGACCTTGGTCTGATACATGAAGTCCACGAAGTCGGCCGAGTTCTCGGCCATACACTCGTCGTAGGATTTTGCGGCCTCGTATTTGAAATATTCGTCGGCGTCCTTGGCGTCTTTTCCGGGGAGTATCATCACCCGCACGTTCAGCCCGGCCGCCGTGAGGGCTTCGCCATGGCTGACGACCGCCGTCTGCCCGGCTGTGTCGTTGTCGCCGATGATGACGACTTTCGAGACGATGCGCTTTATCATCTCGATCTGGGTACTCGTGAGGGCGGTCCCCATCGGCGCGACGGTATTCTGCTGGCCGATCTTCGCCATGCGGATCACGTCGGGATTTCCTTCGACAAGATTCAGTACGTCGTGTAAGGCGGCGATGCGCTGTGCTTCGAAGTACCCGAATAGAATGTCGCCCTTCTTGAAGATGGGCGTTTCTTTGGTGTTGATGTATTTGGGCGGCTCTTTCCCCTCGGCGTTCTTCTTCGAGTTGATGGCCCGGCCGGTGAAGCCGATGACATTGCCCGTCTGGTTGCGGATCGGGAACATGAGGCGCTGGGTGAAGGCGTCGTATATGTCCCCGTCTGCGTCGCTGACTTTGATGAGTCCGGCCTTGATGAATATGTCGAGGTTTTCGTGCTGGTCTCGGATGTGGCGGAGTAGAGTTTTCCGGCCGGGGGCGTAACCGATGCACCACTCCTCGATGGTTTCCTCGTCCCAGCGTCCGGTGGCGTATTTCTGCGCCGGTTCCGATTGCCGGTACATGGACCGGAAAAATTCGAGTGCGATGTTGTTGGCGCGAAAGAGTTGATCGCGTTCGAACCGCTTTGCCAATTCTTCGGGTGTCGGCTCTTTCTCCTCCCATTTGATGTCATAACGGTTGCCGAGGTGGCGGCACGCTTCTACAAAGTTCATTGCGTACCGTTCCATGACGAAGGAGATCGGCCCCCAGGTTCGGCCGCAGCCGAAACAATGTGCGGTTCCCCGGGTTGTCGATACTTTGAACGAGGGCGTTTTCTCGCCATGAAAGGGGCAGCAGCACTCGTAGTGGGTGCCGGCCCGTTTCAGTTCGAGCCCCTCGTCCTGGAGCACCCGGAGAATGTCGAGACCGTTGAGCTGTTGTATTGTTTCTTGAGGTATCATCTTTTCGCGTTTTGGAGGGGCCCCCTCGGACACCCCCCCCGATCGTATTATTCGAGAGTTTCGATTTGGCGCAGGATTATCCCTGCACGGTGATATTGTTCGTAGGTTTCGCTTTGAGGGGCGAACCCGGCTGGCAAGCGATTTTGGAGCAGCCCCGTTTTGAAGGCCATGATCGCCCGGCGGATCGTGTCGAACTCGTCGCTCGTCAAATCCATGATTGAGACGCGGCCGTTGCTGTCTTTGTCGCAATACATGGTCACGAGAATTTGAGTTTGACGGCGTATGTTTTTTCGGCGTAATCGGCCAATACCGGCTGTTTCAGTTTCGGCAGTTGGCGATACCCGCGCAGATAGTAGACCGCCGTTGTGGGGGAGACAAAGAGCTGTGCCCCGAAAAAGCGGATCATGTTTGCTTGCTCGTTCGGATCGAGCGTTGTGTAGAGTTCCTTCAATGTTTGTTCTTTCATGGCGGTATTGGTTATTTGTAAATTATCCGGGAATTGAGTGTTGTGGCATGGCAGCGCAGGTTGCTGCTCCATAACTCCAGATCGGATTCCGTCTTTTCGCAGACGTCGAGATGGCGGTGCGCCTTGTTGAACCTGTCCAGGGCGTCGCTGGCCTGTTTCATTATTTCGATGATTTCCTTTGTTGTTGGTGTTGTCGTTTTCATTGTTCCGGTGTTTGGTGGTTTGAAAAAAAGCAAGGAGGGCGCCCGGCTCGGCCATCCAAGGGGCCAGGCCCCTCCTTGTCGCCTTGGCGGCCCTCCCGGGTGGCTTCGGCGCGAGTGCGTGGTGTGTAGCGACTATCCTAATCTCTGGGCACTCGATTCTTTCGTTGTCTTATTTGCCAGCCGTGCGGCGTTGGCGAAATTCAGCAGGTTCAGCAGGTTCAGCAGGTTCGGCCATATCCGCGATTCGTCCCAGGCGAAGAGAGCGATCAGCGAGAGGCAGAAATAGATCCCGTAAACCTTGTGGCGGGTCGAGAGTTCCATGAACTCGCGTCCCAGGGCGGCAGTCAGCAGTTGGCGAACTTTTCCGACGATGTTTTTCTTGGCCTTTGTAATGTCCGGCAGTTGCGGCGTGTAGTTCGGAACCTTTTCTTCAATAGTGTACATAGGGTTGAATGTTTGGTTAGAAATTGTTTTATATTTGCAATTACAAATGCGTTACTTTTGTAATTACAAATGCAAATATAGAAATATATTTCATAATATGAAACTTAAAAGTTCATAAAATGAAATATAATTTCAAATTATTTTGCAACAATCTGAAAATCAATGCCTAACTTTCTTATAGGCAAAAACACCAAGAAAAGATGACGCATCCAATAGTAGAGAATATCCGTAAAATTATAAGCGATAGGAAGATATCGCAAAAGGCGATGGCCGCATATGCGGGAACGAGCGCTTCGCAGTTCAGCAAGATTTTAAGCGGAGAGGTGCAATTAAGTTTACGCCAAATTTCAAATATTGCAACAAATATAGGTCTCCGTGAAATAGATTTATTCACTTATCCGGATATCTATGAAAAACGCCGAAACGGTGAAAATTTTAGTGATGAAGTTCGTGCTACGCTCACTATTGAATTGAGTCAAAGTAAAAAGGAGCAAGTGTTGAAATTGGTGTTCGGAGAGAATAATCTTGAAATCTTAAATAGATGAAATCATGAATGGATTTATTGAAGTAACAAATTCCGCTGCTCCATATCGAAAGACGCTAATCAATGTGGATTGGATAACTCGTGTCGAAGATGATACAAAGAACGTTACAATTTATTTGGCTGAAGAGTTTGAGCGTCCGGGAGTTGAAGATAGAAATGGTTTTGTGAAAATTGTTGTGTCTGAGACTTATTCAGAAGTTTTAAGTAAGATTCGCCGGGCTAAGATGTTGCGAGTACACAATAATTAGGTACAACTATTTGGTAGTGGATAATTTATCCACTACCATCCCGGGACAGATACGGGACAAAAAGGTGATTTTTAATAAATTTTTCGATTTGTATGTCGTTGAAAATCAGTTGACAATTCTGCGAGAAAAAGGGCTCATTAAATCCCCTATCCACTACCAAACTGACGGCTGCACGCAAGTGCGGCCGTTTTTTTGTTTCGGATCACCGGGGGCTCCCCGGCTGTTTTAACCCCTGTCGCCTTTTCCTCCGGTCTGTTCCCCTCTGCGCGCCGATTCTGTTCGTTATTGAAAAAGGCCTGTTGGTGATGATTGTCCCGGGGTTCGTTGAATTAATTTGCCGCCGTCGCGCCAGTCCTCTATTTTTGCTTCAAAATTGCAAATAGAGTTTTTATTTTAATAGTATGATTATGAAAAAATTAGTGTCTATGACCATGGCTATGGCCATGATGGCTGCCCTCTTCGTGGCGTGCGGGGATGACGGTACGGACGATGAGACGCCCCCCCCCGCTGTTCCGACTATTGCATTGGACGGCGGTGACATCGACCAGCCGCAGGAGATCACGAATCCGATGTCGGTCAAGGTATCGGTGACGGCTCCCGGAGCGATTGCGGGCTTCACGGTTACGATCGACTCGCCGGCTCTGACGGCCGAAATGCTCGCAACGGTAGGTTTGGCTACCGAGCTGAACCTCGTGAATCCCGGCAGCATGGCCGAGGCGCTCGGTGCGCTCGGGTTCCCTTCGGGAGAGGCGGTTTCGGGCAAAACGGCCCTGACATTCGATATTTCGGCGCTTGTCCCGATGATCGCAGCGATTTATGAAGAGACCTCGGACCATAAGTTCATCTTGAAAGTGACCGATGCGAAAGGGCAAAGCACCACCAAGACCCTCACGTGTCACCTGACCGCGGCTCCGACCATTGCATTGGACGGCGGGGACATCGACCAGCCGCAGGAGATCACGAATCCGATGTCGGTCAAGATCGGCGTGACGGCTCCCGGAGCGATTGCGGGCTTCACGGTTACGATCGACTCGCCGGCTCTGACGGCCGAAATGCTCGCAACGGTAGGTTTGGCTACCGAGCTGAACCTCGTGAATCCCGGCAGCATGGCCGAGGCGCTCGGTGCGCTCGGGTTCCCTTCGGGAGAGGCGGTTTCGGGCAAAACGGCCCTGACGTTCGATATTTCGAAGCTTGTTCCGATGATCGCGCAGATTTACAATGAAACCTCGGATCACAAATTCATTCTGAAAGTGACCGATGCGAAGGGTAAGAGCACGACCAAAACCCTGACCTGCCACCTGACGGGCAAGGCGGCTCTGGCCTATAACAACGATGCCGATCTGTGGGCCAATACCGCGACCGTTACGGCTGCGAATGTTCCCGATGGCGGCAGCGTGCAGTATCGCGTAAAGGGCGCCGCCGACTGGACCGACGCCGTGCTCGTCGAAGGTTCGAAATACCGCCTCGCTCCGGTTTACGAAACGTCGAAAAATGCGGCGGGACTCGATGTTCATACGATTAAGGCCGGTACGGGCGTTTTTGCCGCCACGACCTACGAAGTTCGTATCGCAAAAGACGGGCAGGCCGTCGACAGCAAGGAGTTCGCTACGGCGGCCGGGGATAAGATTCCCAACGGCGACATGTCGGGCTGGTCGAAGAAACAGATGACTACTGACGGCAAGACTTTCTGGCCGATTACTTATCCCAATGCCGAAGGTAATAGTGTATGGGACAGCGGCAACAATATGTTCCTCGAACAATACAACGATGACGGCACTCCCACAATCTTTACGCCGCTCTGCCGTCAGGATGAGACGGAGCCGGGGACGGCCCGTTTGCAGGCCCGTATGGTCCTTGACTTTGTTTTCGCTCCGGGAAATATGTTCACCGGCGATTTCAATTATTCGGGCTTCTCCGGGACGGTCAATTTCGGTAAGCCTTACGCCTGGACGGCCCGTCCGCGTGCTCTGAAAGTGCGTTACAAGGCGCAGATCGGCAAGATCGACAAGGTGGGTTCGTACGACCCCGACGGAGCGTCCTATCAGGATAAGCAGGATTGTGCGCGTATTTTCGTGGCCGTCGTTAACTGGAAGGCACAGCACGGCGTGACCTCGGGTATGACGGAGCCCGCGGGTATGTGGGACCCGGCTGTGAAAACGAGCCTCGATGAAGGGGCGATTCTCGGCTATGGCGATCTGGTCATTACGCAGACTGCAACCGGCTGGGTCGAGGCGACGCTCCCGTTCAACTGGTATGCAAAAGATGCTGCCAATCCCGCTTCGGCTCCGTTCTCGCTGGTGATTTCGTGCGCTACGAGCGTGCGCGGCGACTACCTGACGGGTTGTTCGACCAATACGATGCAAGTCGACGATTTCGAGTGGGTCTATTGATTGGAAACCATGTGCCCGGACCGAAGCCCGCAGGGAGCGGGACGGTGAGTAGGCAGGGTATTCGGACCGGGTTCTTCCTTTCTTTGTCCTGCTCCCGAAAAAATGCGACGGCCGCCTTATCGAAAGGCGGCCGTCGCGGCGTTGGTTAGTTAAGGTATTAAAGGTTGGTGGGGTTTTATTTCTCGAATTTCGCCTTGAATTTGTCCAGCTGGCGTTTCAGGGCGTCGATGGCTTCGTCGACCGACTCCTCGAAGGCTTTCGACTGGTGGCAGGCCACCAGGTCTTCGCCGGGCATGTGCAGCGTGATGGTTGCGAATTTATTTCCTTTTTCGTGGTCTTTATCGAGTTTGAGAATGACCTCGGCTCCGGTCGAGCGCTCCGCAAAGCGGTCCAACTTCGCCATTTTGGCATTCACGAATTCGACGAGCCGTTTGTCGGCGTCGAATTTCACGGATTGAATCTGTACGTTCATAGCCTTACAGTTTATAAAAGTTAATCATTTGCCTCCCTTTTCGCGGGGATGGGCCTTCGCGTAAATCTCCCGGAGCCTGGCGATGCTGTTGTGCGTGTAGACCTGTGTGGCCTGCAACGAGGCGTGCCCGAGGAGTTCCTGTATTTCACGCATATCGGCGCCGCCGTTCAGAAGGTGGGTGGCGAATGTGTGCCGCAGCACATGGGGGCTTTTCTTGCCCTGTACGCCCGCCCTGTCCAGTTCTTCCTGCACCGTTCGGTACACCGCCGTCCGGGATATGCGTTTTCCTTTGTGTGTTAAAAATAGTGCTTTTTCCGATGAAATGCAAATATTTTGCCTCTCAATTAACCCGATGTAATGTAAAATCTTTTCGCGCACGAATTCGAGCATCGGGACTATCCGCTCCTTGTCTCCCTTGCCCCGGATGCGCAGCGACGAGAAGTCCGCGGAGAAATCGTCGCGGTCGATGCCGACCAGTTCCGCCAGGCGCAGGCCGCAGGTGTAGAGGAGAAGTATGATCAGCGAATTGCGCTCGCGGACGAAGTCCTCGCTGTCGCATTCGCATTCGCTGACGATGCCGTTCATGCGGCTTTCGGGGACGAAGGCCGGCAGCCGCTGCGAAGTCCGCAGCGAGGGGATCGGATGCACGACGTCGCGGCCGACGGCTCCCGTGCGGAGCAGCCAGCGGAACAGCGCACGCAGCGACGAAATCTCGCGGTTCATCGAGGCGGCGCTCACGCGGCCCGTTTCGGTGCGGTAGAGAATCCATTCGCGGATGTCGTCCGTGGTGATCCGCTGCGGTTCGAACCGTGCGTCGTCGACTCCCAGCCACGCGAGGAACTGCTCCACGTCGTGGCGGTAGTTGCGGACCGTGAGCGGCGAGTAGCGGCGTTCGGCTTCGAGGTATCGGACGAAATCGGCGATCATACGTGAGCAAAGGTACATAAAAGCCGGATACGGTGCAAAACCGGATCGTATTCGGCGCAGCAAGGACGAGCGCGCACTGAAAAGTGTCGTCACGGCTCCAAAGATAGGGAAAAACCTTTACCTTTGTCCCAAAATGGAAGCGATATGAAACAGAGCTGGAAACCGGGGACGGTGCTTTATCCGCTGCCGGCGGTGCTGGTGAGCTGCGGCGCGGCGCCCGAGGAGTATAACATGCTGACCGTGGCGTGGACCGGAACGGTCTGCTCCGACCCGCCGATGTGCTTTATCTCGGTGCGTCCCGAACGCCATTCCCACGCGATTATCAGCCGTACGGGCGAGTTCGTCATCAACCTCACGACGCGCCGTCTGGCGCGCGCCGCAGACTGGTGCGGGGTGCGCTCGGGCCGGGACTTCGACAAATTCCGCGAGATGGGCCTGACGGCCGTGCCGTCGGAAAAGGTCGCCGCACCCCTGATTGCCGAATCACCCGTCAACATCGAATGCCGTGTCCGGCAGGTGCTGCCGCTCGGGACGCACGACATGTTCCTGGCCGAGGTGGTCGGCGTTCAGGCCGACGAGGCCTACATAGATCCGGCGACGGGGCGGTTCTGCCTCGAACGGGCCGATCCGATCGTCTACTCCCACGGCGAGTATTTCGCGCTGGGCGAGGCGTTGGGTCATTTCGGCTGGTCGGTGCGCAAAAAGAAAAAGGCGCCGAAGAGACGCTGATATTTCCGATTCGCTCTGTTTCGGGGTCGTAACGACGCTTTTTCCGGCCGGAAAGTTCTGCGGAACCATTTGCAATCCCGTGTTGCACCCGTTCTATTTTTTCCTATCTTTGTTCCATGAAAACAAGCCCGATAAGATATGCGCTGTTCGCCGCTTCGGCGATCCTGCTGCTGGCGGGATGCGTCAAGATGCCGAAACCGGGGACGCAGAATCCCGAGGAGCCGGACAATCCCGATTCCCCCCCCCGACGGAATACCTCTATCCCTTCGGCGATGAACCCGGGCAGATAACGGCCGAGATCGCGCTGTCGTTCGGGCCGGGGACCGATCTTTCGGCGGCGCATATCGAAATTCCTCCCCTGAAATACAACAAGTCGCTGCTGCTGCTCCTGACGCAGGACGACTGCAAGCAGGCGGCTTTCTCGACCACGTGGGCCGCGATCAACGGACGTCCCCTTTCGGATACTTATTTCTACAATGCGCCGCATCTGCGCGGCGGGGATATGCCGCCCGATACCTACTCTTTCGGCAAGGCGCTGGGCTCGACCGACGGGACGGGACGCGAAGTGCGCTTCTCCTTTACCACCGCCATTTCCCCCGAGTGGGGCTATATGGATGACAAGGCTGTGGTGCGGCCGGGCTTTACGGAGAATTATTACCGCTTTTTCATGCGGGCGGGGTTGATGTGGGACGATGTGATCGAGATGCTCAACTACGGGGTCGGAATCGCCTTCCACGATGTGAACACGCTGTCGGTCGATGTGCCCGACTCGATCCGTGCGCACTTCGTCTCCTCGCAGCGGATCGTCCTCGACCGCCTCGCGGGACGCGGCTGCAAGATGCTGATCGAACCCAACGGCAACAAGGCTTATGTCGCGGCGGCGGAGGGCTACGATCCGATCCAGACGATTTTCCTGCAGTCGGGCGGTGAGAAGCTCCGGCCTTTTGCCGTGAACGGCGATCTGCTGCGAACGCGCATCGAGCGGGGACTGTGGCTGCCGGCGGCGATTCCGGCGGTGATCGAGGCGCAGATGGCCCGACCCGTGGAGGAGCGCGAAGCGGTGAATATCGGCGTGCACGGCACCGACCGTTTCTGGTCCGAGATGCTGCTGTGGCTCAACAACACCTACGGCCGGGATGGCGAGGATTGCCTGTGGATGCCTGCGGCCGAGGAGTATTTCGAATACAACTATCTGCGACATCATGCCGTCGTAAACGCGCGGGTGACGGAAAACACGCTCACGCTGACGGTCGAGATGCCCGGCGGACTCTATTTCTATTATCCTTCGCTGACGATCAATCTTCTGGGCGTCGATCCCGGAGCCTGCACGGCGGTCGGCGGCGGTGAGACGGTCACGGGGCTTTCGTGGGGCCGGGGCCGGACGGCGGATGACGGGGCGGAGGCGTTGATGGTCAATTTCGATTGCCGGCATGCCCTGGTCGCGCACGCCGAACATTTCGTGGCGGTTTACGAGGCCGACCCTTCGGCGGCGAACCGGGCCGACGCCCGCTATTTCGTGGCCATGCTCAAGGACTCCGACTGCAAGGAGAGACTTCTCAAACGGATAAAATAGACGCGGAAAAATAACGAAAAGGAGGCGAACGGAAAACGATTCACCTCCTTTTTTCGTCATTAATGCGGCGGTTTCGCGAATAATCGCTATCTTGCGTAGCGTAAAATCCGGCCTCCCGCCTGCGTGGGGACCGAAGCCTTTGCCGACGAGGCGATCAACCGGAAATGGGATGAAGAAACTGCTTTTCGTGTTTGCGGGACTGGCCTTCGCACTGACGGCCGCCGCACAGGAATTCCGAATTACGCACGGGCCTTACCTGTGCGACATGTCGCAGGACGGAGTGACGGTGGTCTGGACCACCAGCAGGCCCGCGCTTTCGTGGGTCGAAGCGTCGCCCGCCGACAGCCTTGCGCCCGCACCGCCGCCGCGCCATTACCAGACCGTTGCCGGCCGCAAGCTGGCCGGCAGGACGCTGCACGCCGTTCGTGTCCGGGGACTGCAACCCGGGACCGACTACCGTTACCGGATCTTTTCGCAGGAGGTTCTGTCGTGGCCCGACGTCAACAACGTCACCTATGGAAAGACTGTCGGCGCCGATGCGTCACGGCGCCGGGCCTACGGGTTCCGCACCTTTCCGGCTGCGGGTTCTGGATGCTCGTTCCTCGTGCTGAACGACATCCACGGCAAGGCCGACGTCCTGACCCGGCTCTGCAAGCGCGTGGACTTTTCCGAACTGGGATTCGTGGCTTTCAACGGCGACATGTCGAGCAGCGTCGAGAGCGGGGAGCAGCTTTTCAAGGACTACCTCGACGCTTCGGCCGCGCTTTTCGCCGCCGGGACGCCGATTCTCTTCACCCGCGGCAACCACGAGACGCGCGGCGTCTTCGCCGACAGCCTCGGGGATTATTTTCCCGGGCGGGACGGGCGGTTCTACGGCATTTATCGCTACGGCGACGTCTGCATCCTGCTGCTCGACTGCGGCGAGGACAAGCCCGACGACCATGCGGAGTACAACGGGCTGGCCGATTACGACGCCTACCGCGCCGAGGAGTGCGCGTGGCTGAAAAAGGCCGTGCGCTCGGAGGAGTTCCTCACGGCGTCGGCGCGCATCGTCCTGCTCCATATCCCGCCTGCGGCCGGGGCCTGGCACGGGAGCGTTCACCTGAACGAACTCTTCGTGCCGGTGCTCAACGAGGCCGGGATCGACCTGATGCTCTGCGGCCACGACCATCGTTATTCGTTCCATCCCGCCGGGGAACGGGACGCGAAGTTCCCGATCGTGGTCAACGACAACCGAAGCTGCGTGCGCTGCGATGTCGCCGACAGCCTGATCCGCGTACGGATCGCCGGTCCCCGCGACAAGACGGTCCATACGCACGAATTTCCGCTGAAACCACAATTTCAACCATAACCTGAATCAATATGAAGAGACTCTTTTTTTCGCTGTGCGCCGTCGGTCTGTCGTGCGCGGCCTTCGGGGCGGGACCCGAGGTCAACATCGTTCCCAAACCCCTCTCGGTGACACCCGGCGCGGGGACGTTCACCGTAACCGCGTCGACCGTGATCGGCGTCGGCAAGAATGCCGAACTGCGCCGCTCGGCCCGGATTTTCGCCGGGGAGGTCGCGCCTGTCGTCGGAGGGGTGATGAAAACCGCCGCCGAGGGCGACGTCCGTCTGGCGGTGGACGGCTCGCTGGAGGCCGAGGCCTATACGCTCGCCGTGACTCCTTCGGGCGTCGAGGTGCGCGGCGGAACGCCGCAGGGCGTCTTCCACGGCCTGCAAAGCCTGCGCCAGCTGGTCATCGACGGCGAAGGCGTCGTGCCCGCCGTGACGGTCAGCGACAAACCCTATTTCGCCCACCGCGGGGGCATGCTCGATCCCTGCCGTCATTTCTGGACGGTGGACGAGGTCAAGGAGTATATCGACATCCTCGCCATACACAAGCTCAACAAGTTCCACTGGCACCTGACCGACGATCAGGGCTGGCGTATCGAGATCAAAAAATACCCCGAGCTGACGCGCGTGGGATCGGTGCGCGGGGAGACGCTCATCGGCCACCATCACACCTCGAGCGAGTATGACAAGACGCCTCACGGCGGCTATTACACGCAGAAGCAGATCCGCGAGATCGTGAAATACGCCGCCGACCGCTATATCACGGTGATTCCCGAAATCGAGCTTCCGGGGCATGCCGTCGCGGCGCTCACCTCCTATCCGTGGCTGGGCTGCAAGAGCGAGGGCTACGAGGTGCGCCGACGCTGGGGCATCAGCAAAGAGGTCTTCTGCCCGGGCAAGGAGACGACGTTCGAGTTCCTGCAGAACGTCTTCGCCGAGGTGCTCGAACTCTTTCCCTCGGAGTTCATCCACATCGGTGGCGACGAGTGTCCGAAGGACAGCTGGAAACAGTGCCCGCTGTGTCAGGAGCGCATCCGGACCGAGGGGCTGAAGGACGAGTTCGAGCTTCAGAGCTACACGGTGCGCCGCATGGAGAAGTGGCTCCGCGAGCACGGCCGGAAGATCATCGGCTGGGACGAGATTCTCGAAGGCGGCGTTTCGCCCACGGCGACCGTCATGTCGTGGCGCGGCTCGAAGGGCGGCATTGCGGCGGCCAAGGCCGGCAACCACGTCATCATGGCGCCCAATGTCCATTGCTACCTGGACTACTACCAGACCAAGACCCCGACGAAGGAGCCGATGGCCATCGGCGGCTATGTCCCGATGCGCAAGGTCTACGAACTGGACCCCTACGACCAGCTTACGCCCGGGGAGCGTGCCTACATCCTCGGCGTGCAGGGCAACCTGTGGACCGAGTATATCGCCACGTTCCCGCACCTGAAGCACATGCTGCTGCCGCGTCTGGCCGCCATCGCCGAGGTGGGCTGGTCCTACGACCGCAAGGATTTCGACGACTTCAAACACCGCATGAACTCCCTGCGCAAGTGCTACGATGCCGCAGGGCTGAACTACGCCACCTATTTCTTCGAAGGCAAGGACGAATAGCCGTCCGGTCCGTAAAAACATCCCCGTAATGCGCATGCATTACGGGGATGTTCCGTTATTTCAGGGCCGTGTCGTTCAGTTTCCGGCCGGCGTCTGCCCGACGACCTCGACCCATTCGCCCTTCCGGAGCGCCCGCACCGAGTTGTCGTACATCGCCTCGCAGCAGACCGAGGGGAGGTAGTAGCGGCCCTTGTAGGTCGCCGTGAGTTTGATCGGGATCTCCTTGCTTTCGCCGCTCCGGAGGTCGAAGTAGCTCAAAACCCGGTCGTCGCGGATGTCCTGGTAGGTGACCGTCGAAAGGTCCCGTTCGGAGGTGATCTCCCAGCCTGCCGGGACGATGTGCGTCAGGGCCAGGTCGGCGTAACGCTCGTAGCCGCTGGTGTTCGTGACCGTCACCACGGCGTAGAAGTCCGTCGACACGGCGACCGACCGCGGGTCGAGCGGCGCGCCGTTCATGTCCCGGTAGCGGACGTCGATCTTCAGGCTGCTTGCGGCTTCCGCCTCCTCGCCCTTGCCGGGCGTGTAGCTCTGGCTCACGACCAGATGGAGGCTGCCCGTGCCGGTGTTCCTCACTTCGGTTGGGGCGGTGAGCGGCATGGAGGCGATCGACTTGGCGCTTCGGATCGGTTCCCGGCCGATCCGGGCGTCGATCCCCGTCTGTCCCGTGGAGGCGAAATTCGCCAGCGTGTTGAGCATCCAGGCCGTCGACTGCGTACTTAACCACTTGTCCTTCTTCAGGATGTCGGACATTTTGAGGGCCGTGCGGAACGCCGCTTCGCGCTGTCCGAGCAGCGTCTGCGTCATCAGCACGATCGCCATCTGCCGTTCGGGACTGTTATAGGTTCCGTCGTAGGGGTCGGCCTTCGGAGCCGCCGTGCCGGCGGTCTGTGCGGTCAGCTCTTCGGCCACCTTCCGGTTGCCGTCGAGGGCGTAGGCTGCGGCCAGCAGCCATCGCGCGTCGCTGCCGGCCTGCGCCGACCTCTCCCGCAGGCGGTTCATGGCGCCCCGGTCGGGCGTGCCGGCCAGTGCGAGGACGTATTGTGCGTAGGCCAGCGTCAGCGGATTGTCGAAGGTGTTGCCGCGCAGGTATTTGAGTGCGCGTTCGAGCGTCGTCCGGTCGACGGCGTAGCCGTATTTCGCGGCTTCGGCCATGAAATGGACCGCGTAGGCCGTGCCCCATTCCGAAGGCGAAGTTCCGCCGCTCCAGTAGGCGAATGCGCCGTTGGAGAGCTGATAGCCGCCCAGCCGCGACAGGACGCTCTTGATATTGCGGTCGATGTCCTGCAACATCTCTTCGTCGCACTCGGCTATGGAGTGTAGGTAGAGTTGCGGGAAGGCTCCCGAGGTGATCTGCTCGATGCAGCCGTGGGGGTAGCGCACGAGGTATTCGAGGCGGCGCGAAAGGTCGATCGGAGGAATCGACGAAAGCTCCAGACGGGCCGTTCCGGAGGCTTTCAGGGGCTTGACGGAGACCGTTTCGCCCGGCTGGAGGATGTGCTCTTCCGAGGTCGTGACGTAGGGATTCGGCTCCCGCACGTCGATCTCGATCTCCGAGGCGGAGTTGTCGCCGGAAGAGGCCGCCGTGACGCGGACCTTCCCGATTCCGGTCTGCCGGCCCGCCTTGAGCCGGAAGGTGACGACCTGTTCGCCCTCGTCGCCGAGGACGACGCTCCGGCTCTGCGGCCCGACCACGGAGAACGCTTCGTTCACGCTCACCCGGACGTCGGTTTTGCCGACCCCTTTTTCGAGGGCGAAGACCGTGACCGGAAGTTCGATCTCCTCCTCCGTGGAGACCACGCGGGGCAGGGTCGCCTGCACCAGAAGCGGTTTTTTCACGGCGACCTCCTTCGCCGCGGAGCCGAAGGCGCGGCCGTTGGACGCTACGACCATCACGCGCACCGACCCGAAGTAGGGCGGCAGCGCGATCTTGTGGGTGTTGGTCTTCCCGGCGCCCAGCTTCTCGGCGCCGAGGAACCGCACGACGGGTTTGAACCGCTGCGCCCGGAGCGCTCCGGTGTTCGGCTGCTCGGCGTCGCCGCCGATGGCGAACAGCTGCTCGATGCGGCCGCCGTAGGCGCCGATGACATGGTCGAACAGGTCCCACGTGCGGACGCCCAGCGCTTCGGTGGCGTTGAAATAGAGGTAGGGGTCGGGCGTCCTGAAACGCGTCAGCCCCAGCAGTCCCTCGTCGACCAGCGCCAGCACGTAGCTCATCCGCCTGCCGTTCCGCTCGCGGACCCGGATCGTGATTTCCGACTCGGGTTTCACCGATTCGGGCATCTCGACGACGGGCGCAAGGCGCGTGCCGGCGTCCTCGACCGGAAGCCGCAGAACGCCGAACAGCCTGATCGGCGCGTCGTTGAGCGTGTTGCCGTGGGGTTGGACGAGGGTCACCGAGACGTAGACGTTCGGGGCCATGCCCTCCCTGACGGGAATCTCGAAGGAGGTCTGCCGGTCGGTGCATGCTATCCAGCGGCTTTCGCGGACGAAGCTGCCGCTCTCGACGCTCACCAAGGCCCGGGCGCCCGGGGACGAAGGGATGGTGATCTTCGCCTTGTCGCCCGGCACGTATTTGTCCTTGTCGCGGGCGATGGCCAGGCGTGTCGCGGCGTCGGTCACCGAGGAGATGCCGCCCCGGTGATCGGACGACGACACGCAGACGACGCACGTCGCCGAATGCGCCTGCCGCGCGCCCGTCACGCGGATGAGGTAATAGCCGTAATCGCCCGCACTCCAGCGCATCGTGACCTGTCCCGTGCCGTTCGAGAGGGTGGCCCGCAGGGTTTTGTACTGGGCGTTGAGCGCGCTTTTGGCGTAGCGGGCCTGGGAAGCCGCCGACGAGGCGTCCCACCACCAGTAGGAACTCATCCTGTAAACCGTCACGGTCGCCTCCTCCGTGCCCGTCGCGGGGCGGCCCCGGGCGTCGAGCAGGACGAGCCGCAGCGCATGGTCGCGTTTGCTGTCGAGGTACTCCTCGCCCCAGTCGCTTTGTTGGGCGGTTACGCCGATTCCGAAATAGGCGTCGTAGGGCGAGACGGCCGCGATCTGCTGGTCGACGCTGAAATCGCCGCTCTTTTCGAAGACCTTGACGGTGAATTTGCCGTTCAGCATCCCCGGACTCAACCCTTCCAGCGAGGAGAGCCGGTCGGTGGTCAGTTGCAGCGCGCCGTCGGTGCCGGTCGTGCCGGAGACGATCTCCCGCTCCTCGGGGGCGAACTGCTTCGTGGCGTCGTCGAACGAATAGTCGGGGTAACCCTTGAAGCGCGTCGGAATCTGCGACAGCTGCGCCTGGAGCGTGACTTTCGATCCTGCGGCCGGTGCGCCGTGCAGCCACCGGGCCGTCAGCCGGCCGGTGAACTCCTTCGCGTCGACGGTCTGTCCGTCGCCGAGGCGCATCTCGATCTTCATCCGGTTGGGCTTGACGGCGTCCACGCGGATGTTTTTCTCGAACGTCGCGCCGCCGAAGGTCGCTTTCGCGCGCCAGATTCCCGTGGGGGAGGCGGGCGTCGTCCGTAATTTGAACGTATGGATTCCGTCCGTGGAACCGCTGCTGACCGCCGACTGCACCAACTGCCCGTTGGGGTTGTAGAACTCCAGCGACGCCGGGTGGTTCTCCGGCAGCGGGTTGTCCGAGGCGACGATCAGCGTGAGGTAAATTTCGTCGCCCGGGCGCCAGACGCCCCGTTCGCCGAACAGATAGCCCTTTATCCCCTTCGTGTCGGTCGTGCCGCCCACGTCGAAATTGCTCAACGAAAGCGCCGCGCCCCGCTCCACCCGGACGAAGGCCGCGTCGCCGTTAGCCTCGGCCAGCACCGTGTAGGGTTCGTCCCCGCATTTCAGCACGGCGCGTCCTTCGGAGTCGGTGACGGCTTCGGCCAGCTGCTGGTTCTGGCGGTCGTAGGCCCGGACCTTGCAGCTGCCTTTCGGGCGCGCCGAGACCAGGTCGGTGGTGTAGACGATCAGCTCCCCGTCGCCGCTGCTCTTGCAGATGATGCCGATGTCGGACTGGATGACGACCTTCGACCGCTCGGCGTAGGTCCGGTAGTCGCCGAAATAGTAGTCGTAATCGTTGCTCTCAACCGGAATCAGCGGGTCGACGCCCTTGATTTCGAGCAGGTACATCGACTTCCGGCTGTCGGTGATCAGGCGGCTGAGGTCGAGCGAGTAGCTGTTGGTGCGGTCGAGCCGCGTCGAGGCCTTGTCTCCGAGGTCGATGGTCGTGTCGCGGACGATGCGGGAGACGTACTCCATGTCGGAGAAATAGGTGTCGCCGTAGTAGTTCCGCTGGAAGAATTGCAGCAGGTTGTTGGCGAAGATCTTCCGCACGCGCACCCGCGCCCGGGCGAAGTTCACCGATTCGAACAGCAGGCTCATGCGGTTGGACGAGGGCAGGATGGAGCCTTTGCCCGTGAAGCGGATCGCAGGGGCCTGCGAGGGCAGCGCCGCGGTGAAGGTGTAGCTTTCGTCGAGTCGGCGCCCCGCCTTGTTCTGCACCTCGCGGCTGATTTCGACCTCGTAGTTCCCCGTGAGTTGCGTTTCGGGGTAGATGTAGAGGCGGTTCCGGTCGACCGAGGTCCGGAATTTCGGGTCGAAGCGGATCAGGTTCCTGAAATCCTGGTTGGGTTTGAGCGGCTCGGAGAAGGTGACGACCACGGCCAGCGGCTCGGTCTGCACGGTGTGGTCCAGTACGATGTATTCGCCCTTGCGGGGGACCTCCATCTCGACGTTCCGCTTCGGGTCGAGGTCGAAGTCGAGGGTCAGCTTGTAGCTTTCGTCGCTGCGGGTCGGGATGTTTTCGACCCGGTATTTGTGGACCGTGCCGTCCTCCGAATGGGTCCAGGTCACTTCGGGTTTCAGAAGTCCCTTGATCTTGAACCGCTGCTCCACGTAGTCGTCGGCGGCGTAATCCGACGAGACCGTTTCGCCGACCAGCACGTAGTATTTCAGGTCGTCGCTCTGCTGCAACCAGCAGGGGTTGTAGGAGAAACGCAGTTTCGGCGTCGAGAATTCGAACTCGGCGACGCCTTTGGCCTTTCCGCCGGTGAGTTTCGATGCGTCGAGCGCCACCTTGTAGCGGGTGTCGCTCTTCAGGGGAGATTTCGGGACGATGCGCAGCGTCCGCACGCCCAGCCGGGAAACTTCGACGTCGGCCGACGGGGTGAACGATACGGCGTCCTCCAGGTCGTCTTCGGCCAGTTCGACGCCCTCGCGCAGGGTCACCTGAACCGGCATCCGGACGCCCGACAGTCCGTTGGTCGACGACTCGACGATGTCGCTCGCCGGGCGGCTGCATGCGGCGGACAGCAGGACGATGAGGGCAAACAATGCGGCGCGGAATGGTTTCATGGTGCGTTTTTTTAGGTAACTTTGCGTTGGATACGGCGGGGTGCGCATATCTTCCACCAAAGATATATAAAATATGTCAAAAATGATGTCGAAAAAAAGAATCTGCCTCCTCGCGGTCGGGCTTACCCTGCTGCTCGCCGCGGGTTTTTTCCTCGCCCTGCCGCGGACGCTCTTCGACGAGCCGTTCTCCGCGACGGTGTGGAGCCGCGACGGGCGGCTTCTTTCGGCGAAGGTCGCCCCCGACGGGCAGTGGCGGTTCTTTCCGACGGACAGCGTGCCCGGGAAGTTCCGCACCGCAATCACGACCTACGAGGACAAGCGTTTCGACCGCCATTTCGGAGTCGATCCGCTGGCGCTGGCGCGCGCCGTGGGGCAGAACCTCGCGGCGGGGCGGATCGAGAGCGGCGCCAGCACGCTCACGATGCAGACCATCCGTTTGAGCCGCGGCGGGAAGCCCCGGACCTTTGGCGAAAAGTTCGTCGAAGCGGTGCTGGCGCTGCGGCTCGAAATGCGGTGCAGTAAGGAGGAGATTCTGGCCCTGTATGCCGCCCATGCGCCCTTCGGCGGCAACGTCGTGGGGCTGGAGAGCGCTTCGTGGTACTATTTCGGCCGCAGTGCGCGGGACCTTTCGTGGGCCGAAAGCGCCCTGCTCGCCGTGCTGCCCAACGCGCCTTCGCTGATCCACATGAAGCGCAACCGCGAACGGCTGCGCGAGAAGCGCGACAGGCTGCTCGACCGCATCCGGAGCGGCGGGCACATCGACTCCCTGACGTGCGCCCTGGCCAAGCTGGAACCGCTGCCCGAAGCTCCCGAACCGATGCCGATGGAGGCGATGCACCTGCTGGGCAAGATGCGCACGGGGGCGCTGCGCTCGACGCTCGACGCCGACCTTCAGGGGCGGGTGAACGCCTTGGCGCGGCGTTACAACGCGCAGTACCGGGGCAACCGGATCAACAACCTGGCCGTCGTGGTGATGGACGTGCGGAGCGGGGAGGTGCTGGCCTATGCCGGCAACGTCTACGACCCCGGGGACCGGAGTGCGGGAACCGGTGTCGACGTCATCCCCGCGCGGCGCAGCAGCGGCAGCGTGCTCAAACCGATCCTCTACGCCGGGATGCTCGACGACGGCACGGCGCTTCCGACGATGCTTTTCCCCGACGTGCCGACCTATTACAGGGATTTCACGCCGCAGAACTACAACCGCACGTTCGACGGCGCGGTTCCCGCCGACCGGGTGGTCGAGTGTTCGCTCAACGTCCCGTCGGTGCGGATGCTCGACAAATACGGCCGGGAGAATTTTCTGTCGCTGGTGCAGGGGCTGGGTTTCCGCACGATCGACCGCAGCGCCGACCATTACGGGCTGTCGCTGATCCTGGGCGGCGCGGAGATCACGCTGTGGGACCTCACGGCCGCCTATATGCTGATGGCGGCCAAACTCGGCGGGCAGGAGACGATCCGCCGGCCGCACTACGACGCGTCGTCGGCCGAGACCGTTGCGGCCGGCGACATTCCCCTCTCGCGGGGTGCGCTGTGGCTGATGTTCGAGGCGATCAGCCGCGTCACGCGCCCCGAGGAGGAGGGCGAGTGGCAGTATTTCGCCTCGTCGAAGAAGATCGGCTGGAAGACCGGGACGAGCTACGGCAACCGCGACGCATGGGCCGTCGGGGCGACGCCCGACTACGCCGTGGGCGTCTGGGTCGGGAACTGTTCGGGCGAAGGGCGGCCGCTGATGACGGGCGTGGGGTACGCTGCGCCCGTCCTGTTCGAGGTGTTCGGCCTGCTGCCCGGGAGCGAGTGGTTCGCAGAGCCTTACGATGACCTGGAACCCGCCGTGGTCTGCCGCCAGAGCGGATTTCTGGCCTCGCAGGTGTGCCCCGACCGCGATACGCTGATGATTCCGCGGACCGCCGCCCCGGGCGAGGTCTGCCCCTATCACCGGATCGTCAATTTGAGTCCCGACCTGAAATACCGCGTGACGACCGACTGCTGCGATCCGGCCCGCATCGTCCGCAGGCCGATGTTCATTCTGCCGCCCGCGCAGGAGTGGTACTACCGGAGACAGCATCCGGACTACCGCCCGCTGCCGCCGCTGCACCCCGGCCTGTCGGGCCGCGGGGCGGGAAACGACCCCATCGAGATCATCTATCCGCAGCCGGGGCGCGTGCTGGTGGCCCCGAAGTCGCTCGAAGGCCGGCAGCAGAGCCTTGTCTTCACGGCCGTGCACCGCGACCGCAACGCCGTGCTGTTCTGGCATCTCGACGACCGGTATCTCGGCGCGACCTCGCTGGAGCACAAACTTTCGGTCCGGCCCGCTCCCGGGCGTCACCGCCTGACGGTGATCGACGAGCACGGGGCCTCCCGAAGCGTCGCGTTCAGCTGCCGGTAGGGCGGATTTCCGGCGCAGGGCGTCTTCGCCTGACGGATGCCCGCAGACAATCCGGCGTTCCGGGTCCGACGGAAAACGCCGCAGCAAGGGATGATCCCCTGCTGCGGCGTTCGTGTGTTTCCACCGGGGCGGGCATTATTTCACCCCGAAGCGGTAGATGCAGACCTGCGTGTATTCTTCGCCCGGACGCAGTACGGTCGAGGGGAAGTTGTCGTGGTTGGGGCTGTCGGGATACTTCTGCGTTTCGAGCGCCAGCGATTCGCGGTAGCGCAGCGGTTTGCCGTATTTGCCGTTCGCTTTGCCGTCGAAGAAGTTGCCGCTGTAGAACTGCATGGCGGGCTGGTCGGTCAGCACCTCGATCGTGCGGCCCGAAGCGGGTTCCCAGACCGTGGCTGCCGGCTCGATGCCGTCCGCGGTCTTGCGGTCGAGGACCCAGTTGTGGTCGTAGCCCGCGCCGTTGCGCAGCTGCTCGTTGTCGGCGCCGATGCGCTCGCCGATGGCGTGCGGCTGGCGGAAGTCGAAGGGCGTGCCCGTGACGTCGGCGATCTCTCCGGTGGGGATCAGCACCGAGTCGACCGGCGTGGTGTGGCTGGCGTTGATGGTCATGACGTGGTCGAGGATCGTGCCGTTACCCTCGCCCTTGAGGTTGAAGAAGGGGTGGTGCGAGAGATTCACCACGGTCGGCTTGTCGGTCGTGGCGCTGTAGTCGATCCGGAATTCGTTTTCGGGCGTGAGCGAGTAGGTCATCTCGATTTGCAGGTTGCCCGGAAAACCCTCCTGTCCGTCGGCGTGGAGGTACTTCATCACCAGCTGGTCTTCCGAGGCCGAAACCACGTCCCAGACCACGCGGTCCAGGCCGTCGATTCCGCCGTGGAGCGTCTGGCCGTTGTTGTTGATCGGCAGGTTGTACTCCGTGCCGTCGAGCGTGAAGCTGCCCTTGGCGATGCGGTTGGCGTAGGGTCCCACGACCGCGCCGAGGAAGCGTTCGCCGTCATTGTTGATGTAACGGTCGATCGTCTCGTAGCCGAGCACGATGTCTTCGTAGTCGCCCGCGCGGTCGGGAGTCCAGAGCGACACGACGCGGGCGCCGTAGTTGGTGACCTGCATGGTCACGTCGCCCGCGCGGAGCGTGTAGATTCCGACGGGTTTGCCGTCCGCCTCCGTCTGGAAGGCTTCGTTGCTGAAGAGGGTGATTTTCGGCTCCTGGCTTCCGCAGGCGGCCAGCAGCAGGGCGCATAATGCGATGAAATTTCTTTTCATGGGTCGGTTTTTTGGGTTCTTGTCTGCAAAGTTAATTATTCCGTGCGTTTTGTGGCCGGGCTTTGCCGGGAATTTTCCGCCGAACGGCATTTCCGTGTCGGGATTGCCGCGATTTTAGCGCCGACGGCGGGCGTTTTCCGACGGCGGGCGTCACTGTTTCCCGAAGCCGAGCGCCTGCGCCGATACATCATCCGCTACGACACGATCCGTCCCGCGCATCCCGAACTGCCCTACGGGCAGGGCAAGGAGGGCTTCAAGGCCCCTGCGGAGTGGCGCGTGACCAAACCCTGAAAACCGGGCTCTCCGCAGATAGCGGCAGGAGCGGGAGCATTTTTTGGAAGAACAGCGCTCCCGCACTCTTATCCGGATGATTTCCCGTCCTGATTCTGCCGGATGAAATCCTTCGGGCGCATGCCGAACTGCTTCGTGAAACATTTGGCGAACCACGACATGCTGCTGAATCCGGTCAGGTAGCAGACCTCGCTGATCCGGTATTCGCCGCTGCGGAGCAGCTGCGCGGCCGTTTTCAGCCGTACCAACTGGATGTATTCGTTGGGCGAGACGCCCGTCAGCCCTTTCAGCTTCCGTTGCAGGCTGGAACGGCTCAAGGCCATTTTCTCGGTGAGCAGGTCCACGGAGAGCGTCTCGCAGGTGAGGTTCTCGCGGACGATGCCCGTCAGCTTGTCCAGCCACTGCCGGTCGTTGCGGCCCATATCGTCTTTCTCGTACTGGAATCCGGGCCGCGACGCGAAGTGGCGGAAGGCCCGTTCCCGGTTTTCGAGCAGGCTCTCCACCGTCGCCTTGACGTAACCCAGCGAGAAGGGTTTTTCGATATAGACGTCGGCCCCGTATTCCAGTCCCTTGATCTTCGAGTCCACGGAGTCGACCACCGAGAGCAGGATGAACGGGATGTGGCACAGCATTTCGTCGTTACGGACCTTCATCAACAGGTCGAAACCGTCCATTTCGGGCATCAGGGCGTCGCTGATGATCAGGTCGCAGGCCTGTTGTTCGAGGATGGCGAGGGCTTCGGCGCCGTTTTTCGCCGAAAGGACGCCGTAGGTGTCCTCGAAATTCTTGACCAGAAACTCTCGCAGGTCGGGAGTGTCCTCCACGACCATGATGTGGAAGGG
>ERZ1673738.419-NODE-419-length-78958-cov-15.305730_pt1 | contig 78958 bp, 55 predicted proteins | sample MGYA00580198_ERZ1673738 | MGnify/ENA primary metagenome ERZ1673738 (study PRJEB41218, sample SAMN15661784) | gut metagenome | host: Homo sapiens | place: Canada: London | collected 2015-08-20/2019-03-30 | study: EMG produced TPA metagenomics assembly of... | reverse complement strand
TTCAGGTGCGTGTGCCGCAAGGCGTGCAGGTTCGATTCCTGTCCTGGGCACCAGATATCCTGCTGATTCGTCAGCAGGATATTTTTTTCGATCCCCGTGAAAATCCCGTATCCGTTCCGAACGCCCTTTCCCGACAATCCGTAACTGCACTCCTTCGAGTCCGAATCCCGATTCCACCATCGGCAGGTATACTGTTTCGGCGGCCCCTTTGGCCGAAACCGCCGCCCCGGTCAAAACAACGGTGCTCCCGCCGTCCCGCGAAGAGTCCCTCCCCTCTTGCAGTATGGCGGAATAGTATTATATTTGTAAGGATTTTAGACCAATGAAGGCAGAGGAATCGATACTGATCGAACGATTGAAGAAGGGCGAACGCACGGCTTTCAACGAACTCTACGGCATATTCTGGGCACCATTAGTCAATTATGCGGAGCTCATCGTCGGCGACGAAAACGCGGATGACGTCGTACAGGAGGTTTTCGTCCGCATCTGGATCGGCCGCGACAAACTGCGCAACGACGGTTCGCTGCGCGGCTATCTATTGCGTGCGGTCTACCGCACCGCGCTCAACGTACTACGGTCGAAAAACTATGCCTCGTCCTACCGGTCGCAGACAAAACTGCAAATCGAACAGCAGCTCTGCACCTATTACGACCCCGACGAAAACGAAATTATCAGGAATCTTTACGCACGGCAGATCGCCGACGAACTCGACGCAGTCGTCGAAACGCTCTCGCCGAAATGCCGCGAAGTATTCCGTATGAGCCATTTCGAGGGGCTGTCGAACAGAGAGATCTCGGAGCGGCTGAATATCAGCGTTTCGACCGTCGAGAATCATATCAACAATGCGTTGCGGCAATTACGCGGCAAACTGGGCCATCTGAAAATGTTTTTGCTGTTGACGATTTACATCTTGGGACAATAAAAGCGGTCGACGAATAGGTGCTTTCCCCGACTCGTGTGTATTATAATCGGAAAGTCAATACGCACGACCGTGAAAAACGAAGACTCGCAACATCCGTTCGACGAACGGATCATTTGGAAATATTTCGACGGGACAGCTACTTCCGAAGAGGAACAGGAACTGTCGCAGTGGTTAGCAACCAGTGAAAAACACCGGCGCGAAGTTGCCGAACTACGCGCCGTCCGACAACGATTCGCAAAGTGGCGTTCGACCCTCTACGGTCCGGCGCGTTTCATCCGTTCGCTCAACCGACTCAACAGTCGGATCGATGCGCTCGAAAACGCTCCCTGCACAGCGCAACGGCCCCATCGTCTCTCGAACCTTTTCGGACACATTCGTATACACTCCCTGCTCCGAACGGCTGCGGTCGTCGCAGTCGTGGCCCTGACCGGTATGTTCGCATGGCGTACCGCCCTGATGCCCGCGCCGATCACTTACTTCAATGCCGACACGACAATCATGCACGTAGCGATGCCCGATGGCTCCGACATCTGGCTTACACCCGGATCGACGCTCTGTTACGACGAGACATTTCACACCGACGAACGCCGCGTACATCTCGACGGCGAAGCCTATTTCGACGTCGAACACGACGCCAAGCATCCTTTCGACGTCGTTACTCCCAATCTGCGCGTGCGCGTGCTCGGTACGGTTTTCAGCGTCCGATCGCTGCGCGGCGACCACATGGCCGAGACGACGCTGGCCGAAGGCGCCGTATCATTGCAGCGCGCCGACGGCAGCAATCTGATCCGGTTGCACCCCGGCCAGCGCGCCATCTACGATACGCAGGACGAACAACTCGAAATCAAGGAGGTCCCCGTCGGAGATCATCTGGCCCTGAGCTACGGTATCATCACACTCGACGGCGTTCCGCTCCGGCAAATCGCCGACCGCATCGAGGAGCTCTACGGCGTGAAACTGCGTCTGGTCGACGACGATGCACCCGATGCCAACTACAATTTCAGTTTTCAGAAAGACACCCCGATCGAAGACGTGATCGAATTGTTACAATTCATCTCAGGCACACGTTTCGAAATCCTGCGGTATCCCGATTCCGACTGAATCCGCGCGCCGGAATCGGTTGCGATCCCTGTCGGCTACCGCTCCCGCAAGGGAACAGGAACAGACGATTGCCCAAACTCATACAAACTTTCATACTAACAACCTAATCACTACTCATCCATGAAAAAAATCGGTTTATTCCTGACGGGATGGTGTCGGATGCTTCTGTGCGTCGGGTTGGCTGCATTGCCGTCGGCGTCGCTCGGTGCAAGGGGCGAGTTACTCGCCGACCAGCGTCTCAACCTGAACTTGTCGTTCAGCAGCGCATCGCTGCGCGAAGTAGTCTCGGCATTCACCGAGCAGACAGGAGTGGTCTTCTCCTACGAAACCTCGCTCGGCAAACGGACGCTCTCCGACGTGCATGTCGTCATCCAAGACGCTCCACTCGAAGAGATGCTCAATACGCTGTTCTACGACACGGGCATCTCCTGGAAGATCAAGGATCACGTGGTGGCTCTCACCGCCATACCCTCGTCGAAAAAAAACGTGTCGACAGGCTCCGCCCCCTCTCCCTCCGCCAACCGTAAGCCGGTCGTGACAGGGCGCGTGGTCAATGAAGAAGGCGAACCCCTCGTCGGCGTGAACGTATTGGTGAAAGGCACTACGCAAGGGACGTCGACCGATATCGACGGAAGCTATTCGATCGCCGTTGCGGACGACGACGTGCTCCAATTCACCTATTTGGGTTACGGTTCAGCCGAATGGCGCGTAGGCACGCAGACCCGCATCGACGTCGTTCTGAAAGAGGACAAACAGATGCTCGACGAAGTAGTAGTAGTCGGCTACGGTACAGTGAAGCGTCGCGATCTGGTCGGCGCCGTCGATCAAGTCGACAGCAAGGTTTTCTCCGAACGTTCGAATCCGAGCATCTCGCGGTCGCTGCAAGGCGCCATTCCCAACCTCAACATCTCGATGCGCGACGGCAAACCCTCGCGTGCAGCGACGATCAACATCCGCGGTACCGGTTCGATCGGTTCGGGTGGCGGGGCATTGGTGCTCATCGACGGCGTGGAAGGCGACCTGGAAACGGTCAACCCTCAGGACATCGCCAGCGTCTCGGTGCTCAAAGATGCCTCGTCGGCTGCGATCTACGGAGCACGCGGCGCATTCGGAGTGATTCTGGTAACGACCAAATCGGCCGAAGAGGGCGAAACGAAAGTCACTTACAACGGCAGTTTTTCGCTTCACGCGCGCACGGTCAAGCCACAGCTGGTAACCGACGGCTACGAATGGACGACCGGCTATATAAACGCATGGAACGGCTATTACAACGGACAGAATCCGCTGCCATCCTACATCAACAACATCGCCCCCTATTCCGATAGCTGGTACAAGGAACTGGCACGCCGCAGCACCGATCCGTCGCTCGAACGCGTGCGCATCAACGACAAGAATCAGTACGAATACTTCGCCAACACCGACTGGATGGACGCTTTCTACAAGGATTTCAACTACTCGCACGAGCACAATATCAGCGTATCGGGCGGCAATCAGAATGCGGACTATTATGTATCGGGCCGTTTCTACGATCAGGACGGCATTTACCGCGTGGGCGACGAACGTTACAAACAGTACAACGTCCGCGCCAAAGGCAACATCCGCATCCGTCCCTGGCTGCGGTTGAATAACAACATGGATTTCACGGTGGTGGACTACCACCAACCGATGCTCTATTACAGTCTCCAACTTCCGCAGCGCATGATCGAACACGGAGGACAGCCGATCAACCCCATCACCAACCCCGACGGGACGTGGACTTATGCCGCCGTACTGAACGGTTACGCAGGCTTCGCCGAAGGATCGAGCTACCAGCAGGACGACAAATTCACCATGAAAGACAAACTGGGCATCGAGATCGACGTGGTGAAGGACGTACTGAAAATATCGGGCGATCTCTCCTACCTTTTCGCCCGCAACAAACGCGAGCGTGTGACCAACATGTATACCGGTTACCGAGGCCCCGACACTCCGATCACGGTTAACGAAAGTCAAGGCAGTACGCTGGAAAATCTGCGTCAGGACACGAACTACCTGTCGAGCAACATTTACGGAGAATACACGCCGAAACTCGGCGACGACCATACGCTCAAGCTGCTCGCCGGCTGGAACCTCGAAACGAAGAAATACCGCGGAACGACCATCAAGCGCGAAGGGCTGACCGTACCCTCGAAACCGAGTTTCGGTCTGATGGACGGTCTTACCAGCGATCCCGTCGTTTCGGGATACGACTGGAGTTACGTGGGCGCCTTCTTCCGTGCCAACTACGGCTATCAAGGCAAATATCTGGCTGAATTCAGTTGCCGCTACGACGGCTCTTCGAAATTCCCCGAAAACTCGAAATGGGGCTTCTTCCCCTCGGCTTCGATCGGCTGGCGCCTGTCGGAAGAGAAATTCATGGAGTGGTCGCGCAACTGGCTCGACAATTTCAAGATACGTCTCTCGGCCGGTTCGATGGGCAATGGCAACATCGACCCCTACAAATACATCGACTACATGACCATCAAAACCTCGACGGTCGTCATCGGCGACGCACTGGGCTCCTATACGACGGCTCCCGGAGCCATTCCGCTCTCGCTGACGTGGGAGACGGCGACCACCTACGACGTAGGCTTCGACATGGATCTGTTCCGCAACCGGTTGTCGATCGGATTCGACTGGTACCGTCGCTATACCACCGACATGTACACCGTCGGCGTGAGCCTGCCCTCCGTTTACGGCACCGACGCACCCAAGGGCAACAACGCTTCGCTCAAAACCAACGGCTGGGAACTCTCGGTCGGTTGGCGCGACAGTTTCGAACTGGGCGGCAAGGCTTTCAGCTACAACGTCAAAGCGATGGTATGGGATGCCCGCACATGGGTGACCGAATACATCAACCCGACGGGCGCACTGGGCGATTACTACGAAGGCAAGGAGCTGGGCGAAATCTGGGGCTACCGCGTAGAAGGTCTTTTCCGCGATCAGGAAGACATCGACTCGCACGCCGAGCAGTCGTTCTTGCAAACGCTCGACAAGGTGACCCGACCGGGACAAGTCAAATTCGCCGACTTGAATCAGGACGGTAAAATCGATCGGGGCGCCTACACGACCGCTGATCCGGGCGATCTTACCGTCATCGGCAACGAAACACCCCGTTACTGCTATGGCATCAATCTGGGATTCAACTGGAACGGTATCGGCATCTCGACCTTCTGGCAAGGCGTCGGCAAAAAGGATTGGTATCCGCGTTACGACTCGGGATTCTTCTGGGGCCAGTACAACCGTCCGTTCGGCTACATGCTCAAACAGCACACGGGCGACAAGGTCTATCGCGAAGAGCTCGACAACTGGGACACGGCCTATTGGCCCCGCTACACGACCTACCAGACCCACCAGTCATCGGTCAACCGTCCGCTGACGATCAACAACGACCGCTATATGCAGGATGTGTCGTATATCCGGCTGAAAAACATCACGGTCGACTATACCTTCCCCGATCGCATCTGCAAGAAACTACACATCAAAGGGTTAAAAGTATGGGTGTCGGGCGAGAACCTATGGACCTATTCGCCCATGTTCGAACACTGCGACAACTACGATCCCGAAGTGATCAACGCCGGTGACTCGGATTTCCGCACCTCCGAAGGCGACGGTTACAGTTATCCGATGCTGCGTACCGTGACACTGGGAGTCAACCTTTCCTTCTAACCTGCAAAAAATACGAACGATGAAAAAGATATTCATGCTCTTGGCGAGCGTCGCGCTCTTCGGTTCCTGCGAGGATTTTCTCTCGAAGGAGGATCCCAACAAAATCGACGCGCCGAGCTATTTCCGCAACGAAACCGATCTGCAAACCTACATCAACGGCTTTCTGCAAACGATGAGTCCTACCGCCGCCTCCGTGGCCACGGGCGACGCCCGTACCGACTGCCTGGCATGGCGCGGCGAATACCAGTTCCTCACGGACAACTTTGATGCCGACGACCAGTCGGGCTGGGGAACGAGCGATTGGGAGGATCTGCGCAACATCAACTATTTTCTCGACAACTTCCGACAGGCGGCCGTCAGCGAGACAACGCTCGCTCACTACGAGGGCGTCGCCCGTTTCTGGCGTGCCTATTTCTATTGGAACAAGGTCAAGACTTTCGGGGCAGTGCCCTGGTACGATTCGACGATCGATTCCAACGACCACGAGGCGCTTTACAAGCCTCGCGACAGTCGCGAATACGTGATGCGCAAGGTACTCGAAGACATCGAATTCGCCAGCACGTACTGCACATCGAGTTCGGCTCTGGAAGTCAACTCCGTGCAGATCACCCGATACGTCGCATTGGCACTCAAAGCCCGTATCTGCCTCTATGAAGGCACCTTCCGAAAATATCACGCGAACGATCCCTCGACAGGGAAACCATGGACGGCGGACGAAGCGGAGACCTATCTGCGTGCAGCCGTGAGTGCCTGCAACGAACTGATGACCAGCAAAAAGTATTCGCTGGTCTCCGATCCGGCCAACGTTTCGACGCAGTACCGAAAGCTCTTCACGAGCGAATCCGTCTTCACGCAAGAGGTAATCTGGGCCCGCGTCTACAATGCCGAATTGAACGCGACACACAACCTTAACTCCAACTTCATCGTGCAACAGTACGGCAGCTACTCGCTGACCAAACAGTTCATCAATACCTATCTCAACCTCGACGGTTCGCGTTTCACCGACAAACCCGGCTATGAAAAGACCGCATTCATCGACGAGTTCGAGAATCGCGACTACCGCCTGATGCAAACCGTCCGCTACCCAGGCTACACTCGCAAGAACAACGGAACGGATACCCGCTATGCCCCCGATTTCAGCTACTGCGTGACAGGCTACCAGCCGATCAAATGGGTGATCGACGACACGAGTCTCGACAGCAACACCTCGCCCTGCTCCACGTCGATCCCGATTATTCGTTACGCCGAAATCCTGCTGACCTACGCCGAAGCGAAATGCGAGTTGGACGAATTCGACGAAACAGTCTGGAACGAGACGATCAAACCTCTGCGCGAACGCGCCGGTGTCGACGGAACGATGCCTGCTACGGCCGATCCCTACATGATCGAATATTTCCTCGGTACCGTCACCGACAACGCATTGCTCGAAATTCGCCGCGAACGCGGCTGCGAATTGATATTGGAAAACGTCCGCTGGGACGATGATATGCGTTGGGGTATGGGCAAACTGGCCGAACGGCCCTGGTACGGCGTCTATGTAGGCGAGCTGGACAAAGCATACGATATGGACGGCGACGGGAAGGACGACGTCTGCTTCGTGCGCAAGGAGCCCGAACGCCCGCAGGCCGGCATCACCTATCGCGTGCTGGGCGACGATTTCTCGCTGACCGACGGCGACAGTGGTTACATCGAGTGCTACATCCGCATGACGCGCAAGTGGGACGATAAAAAATATGTGCGCCCCATACCGACGACAGCACTCAACGACAACCCCGCACTGGGACAGAACTACGGATGGGAAAAATAATAACGTACCAAACACCACGAATATCACCATGAAACGAATCAATAAATGGGCCTTGCTGCTGACCGCAAGTTATTGCGTACTGGCCGTCGGGTGCAAGGACGACGAAGGGAGTTACCTCGTTCGCGAAACCGATGTCATCCAGTTTTCGAGCAATCTGGCCTCTTCGCAGCGCATCACGCTGCGTTGCAACGGCGCATGGCGCTCGGTCGTACCCGAAGATGCCCAGTGGCTCTCGACGACTCCTTCGGAGGGCGTCGGTACGGGCGAATTCGAATGGATCACCGTTTCGGCCACGCACAACCGCTCGGCCGAACGCACAGCAACGCTCTACTTGGAATGCAACGGCGTACAATATCCGATTACGGTGACACAAGCCAACGGAGCGATCATCTACGGCACACCGACGCTTGACGGAAATCTCATCGAGGGCGAAGCGTCGGAAGCCCGCATCCGGTTCACCTACTCCAACGCCTACGGCGACGAGACGATTGCGGTGAAATGCACGCCCAGCGGCGACTGCGACGGGTTGTCGGTAGCCGGCACCTCGTTCGAACTGACCAACGGCGGCGCAACGCTGGCGCTCGACATCGAGGGTACGCCGACGAAACCCGGATACGCCACCTTCGCCGTGAGCGTCGACGATCAGCCGATCGGCGAGGTGCGCGCCAAGGTCTACTCCGTCAGCGAAATGCCCGTCGAAGGACTGCCCGTACAGTGGCGTTTCAGCGAAATCATGGGCGGCGATCCCGAAAAAACGGATCTGCAAAAGCGTCAGCCCGAGTGGACGACCGACAAACATACGCTCAACTCCGATGTCGGTTCGGCCACCATCACGGTCGTCGAAGCCGAAGGCAAAACCGCGGCAGCACTGAACTCATGGGGCTACAACAACGGCCATGCTTACATCAAAGGTCTCTATTACAACGACTATTGGCTGATGACCATTCCGGTCAAATACGTCGCTTCGGGCACCGTCCTCAATGCGAAAGGCTGCTTCGGCGGATCGGGTTCGGCCGCAGCGTTCTTCCTGCTCGAATACTCGGCTGACGGCCTGACATGGCATCAGGCCGACGGCGCGAAGACGGAGACCTTCACCATCAAGGAGAAGCCGGTCGAGGCCATCTATCACGTGCAGGCTTGCGACGTACCGAAATTCCCCGACGACGCGGCATGTTCGTTCGACTGCACGTTCCCCGTCGAGGTGGATATTCCCAACGGCAACCTCTACATCCGCTTGCGGGTCTCGGCCAACATCCGTATCACACAGAACAACACCATCACGACGGGCGGAGGAGGTTCGAACCGTCTGGCAAAGACATGGTCGGTTTCCGTAGTCGAGTAATCGAAAAACAACGAATAGCATGAAAAAACAGATCATTGCGACGCTGCTCCTATTAACGACGACGGCGTCGAACATCGGTTGTACGGACGATAGTCCGGCACAAATTACCTCGCTCAAACTCAATCGCACGGAACTTACACTCCAACCCGGCGAAACCTTTCAACTGGAAGCCACGACCCGACCTGCCGACGCCGGCGTACCAATCAAATGGAGCAGTTCCAACGAGGCGGTGGCGGCGGTCGACGAACGAGGACTCGTCACAGGCACAGGTTACGGCGCCGCCCTCGTCACGGCACGCTACGGCAGTTACTCGGCCAAATGTTCCGTGACGCTGAACGCAGAACAAGTTTGGGATCCTTCGCAGGCTCTCGCGGCTCCGCTCTCATCGGACATCGTTCACAGCAAGAACGTCCTGCTGTATGCACCCCGCCGCATTTTGCAGGGTTTCGACATCCTCCCGAACGGCGAGATCTACTACTCACAGGTCGGCAGCAACGCCTACACGCTCAATATCTGTCGGGCAGCAGGCCCCAACCAGAACGCCCAGGACGAAGTGATGATCCTCAAACATTTCGGCCACGGCACGCAGATCGTCGCCGAGAAAGCCTCAGACGGAAAGACTTACATTTGGCTCAACAGCAATGCCTCGGTCGACGACAGCGGCGAATACGGCAACAACTGGTCGTTCTCGCGCGTGGAGTTTGTGCCCGGAACGAACGAAGCAGACGGCTATGCCGGCGATACCTTCTTCCTGAACAAGGAACAGCAGTACGATCAACAGGTGGCCGTCGATTTCGATGCACGCCGATTGCTGGTGGGTTCGCGTAAATCGGGCGTGCGCCATTTCTGGATTTTCGACCTCGACGAAGTGCTGGCCCTTCCACTCAAGGAGATGACCGTATCGGTCACCGTAGGCGGAGGTACGGGCGACGGCGAGAAGCAGACCGTCGAACGCAAGATCATGGGACACGATTTGAACGACTGCCGCGTACTGGGCAATTTCTCGTTCTCCGCAGGTACAGACAAGGAGCACGACGTCTACTCCTATTCGCATCAGGGACACGAAATCAACGGCGACTACATCTATTTCTACGAAGGAAATGCCGTCGAGAATTCGGATGATCCCGGTACCTATCAATCGAAGGCCTATGTCACCGTGTTCAACTACAACGGCCGAATCGTCGTACCACGCACCGAGGTAGCGGCTATAGCCGATGTGAACGGACTGGCCTCCGAAGGCTTCACGCAAACGGGTTACGCCGAAGGCGAATGCATCAAAGTCAAGGAGGGCAAACTCTATCTGGGAATGGCATGCCGTGACGGATCGTCGAGCAACCGGTACGCCAACATTCTGGTATACGACTGCGTGAAAAAGCAGTGATTCCAAACCTGCATGGTGACGGCCGGCTCTGCGTGACGCAAAGCCGGCCGTCCACGTTTTTCGACCGGACCGAAGTCCCGAATGTATTTCGTTTCGCCCGACAGAATCGTCACGGAACCGCGAACACGAAAACTTTTCGGGCCAAACAATCCACCAAAGCATGCGATCACGAACGATGATCCCTCCGATCCCAACCATCCACTCGGCATGAAAAATACGCTTCCCTCTCTCCTCTGCCTCCCACTCGGCATACACGCCGCACAGCAGGACTGCATCCGCGAATTGCTCCGCCGCGATCCCCGACCCGCGTGTCTTCATGGCCGTCCTCTATTCACTGGCGGCGATCACGCCCGATACCGAATTCGGGCTGTCGTTCTACGACTATTTCACCGAAGAGGAGCGGTTCGCCCTGTGGCGCGTGGCCAGCCTGCGGGAATACCTGCCCAAAATGAACTCGGCGCCCAGCCGCGGGCTGTCGATCGACATGGCCAAGCCGCTGATGCGGCAGCTGCTCGGCAGTGCGCAGGAGGCCGTCGACGGCGGCGAGGTCTGTGCAGCGCTCCGCTTCGGGCACGGCGGAGACACGATGCCGCCGAGCGTCATTCTCGAAGTGGCAGACCCCTACTACGACCGGGAGGATTCCGCACCTATTGCGGCGACAAAATCTCCCGCATGCCGGACATGAAGCCCCTGCCCGAAGTGGAGACCGGTTACTGATACCGGAAACAGCTCGGACGCACGGTTCCCGCCGCAGTTCATACGACGGAAGCCGTGCGTTTTCCGCCACCGGCTGAGACTCCATCGGCGGAACGCCCCGCAGCATCATAACGCGAATTTCGCACCGATGAAATAGGTGCGCGGCGCGGCCGGACCATAAATGTAGGCCGCGTCCTTCCTCTGACCGAAATCGAGATCGTGCTGGAAACTGTCGAAAAGGTTCTTCACCCCCGCATTCAGTTCGAGTCTCAACTGTCTGGTAAGCGACAGGGTATACGACAGGCGCGCACCCATGTCCCAGAAATCGGGCGTCAGCCGTTCGGTATCCTTTGCAATGAATCCCGCGTTGTGCTGTACGAGCATCCGTCCGGTATAGTTGCCGAAGAGCGACGCCGTGAAACCGCGGGTCAGGGTGCAGACGGCCGTCAGGTAGCCGTAATGGTCGGGCGAACGGAACATCCGCCGCTGGGGCGCGACCTCGTCCGACCACCGTTCGGGTTCGTCGTAGCGACTGCGCTGGAAGGTATAGCCGAGCTGGAACTCGAAACGTCCCGGAATACCGGCCTTGGCCTCCACGCCGATGCCGGCGACGGTGGCGCCCGCCGCATTGCGGCGCTCCTTGATGACGTTGCCCTGTTCGTCCTCGCCGACCTTTTCGAGCGTAAAGAGGTCGTCGAGCACCGTATAGAACCCCTCGACGAGCAGATTTCCCTGCACCCGTCCGAAATTGCGGTAGAGGTCGACCGATGCGCTGAGGCTGTGCGAATATTCGGGCCTCAGGTTCGGGTCGAGGCGGATGACGGCCACCTTGTTGTCCAGCGCGTCGATATGCAGATCCTCGTTATAGGCCTGCGGCGCACGGTAACCGCTGGCATAACTGGCCCGCAGGCCCACCGCCGGCGTCGGACTGTAACGCACGTTGACGCACGGCGAAAAAACGGCGTTCTTCATCATGTTGTGCTTGTCCACACGACCGCCGACGAGAAAGTTGAGCCGCTCGCTGCGCCACTCGTTCTGGAAGAAGAACCCCGTGCTGCGGGTCGTCTGCCGGAAATCGCGGCCGAATCCGAGATACTTGTCGTCGAGCGCGTTGTAGTTATACTCCACGCCGGCGGTCAACTCCGAAGGAAGAAAGAGCAACCGCTCGAACGAACAGGTGTACTGCGTGCCGGCGACGAACGTCTCGTCGCCGGTCGCACCGTAGGCATCGGGATTGCGGTCCGTACCGAAATAACTGTCGCGGCCGATGCGCTGCGCCGAGGCATAGACTCCCAGCCGGTGGCGGCCGTCCGGGCTGAACCAGTCGAACTTCAAACCGCCGCCGTCGATCTTGTGGTTCAGCTGTTCGGCGATATCGGCCATGTGGGGAGGCAGATCGAAGGCATTGCCGCCGCGGCGGAATTCATGGATATGGTGATACTCGGCTGTCAGCCGCGTATAGGGCGAAGTCTTGTAGTAGGCACGAAATCCGACCGTCTCGGAATTGAGTTCCGGAATGTCCGAAAAGCCGTCGCCGTTGCGGTCGTAGGAGTCGCGGTCGCGGATCATCCCGAAGAGATAGACGCCCGTCTTGTAATCGTCGGAGACGAACGACCCGTTGAGCGACGTATTGAAATCGGCCGTACCGTCCTCCGAAATATTGGTCGTATTGGCCAGCGTCACCGAGTTGTAGAGCGGCTCCTTGGTGATGATGTTGACCACGCCGCCGATGGCGTTGGCGCCGAACAGAGCCGACCCGCCGCCGCGGATCACCTCGACCCGTTCGATCATGGCCACGGGCAGCTGTTCCAGCCCGTACACCGAAGCCAGCGAACTGAAAATCGGCCGGCTGTCGAGCAGCACCTGCGAATATTGCCCCTCCAATCCGTTGATACGCAACTGCGTAGTACCGCAGTTGCCGCAGTTGTTCTCTACGCGCAATCCCGACTGAAAATTCATCGTTTCAGCCAGGTTGCTCGACGCGGTCGATTCGAACAGTTTCGTCGAGGCGACGGAGACGATCGTGGGCGAGAACTTCCGGTTGGTCTCCGTACGACTGGCCGAAACGACGACCTCCTCCACTGCGAGCGCCTCCTCGTTCAGGGAAAAATTCACCTCGGCAGTCCTGTCGGCGACGATCTCCACCGTCGTTTCGGCCGACCGGTAGCCCACCGACGACGCGACGAGCGTAAAACGTCCCAAAGGCAGGTTTTTCAGGAAATAGTGTCCGGTGGCGTCGGTCGCACACCCGATGGTCGTGCCCTTCACGGCGACGGTCGCATAGGCAAGGTGCTCGCCGCTCTTCGCATCGACGACATGCCCCGTAATATTCGCATCGCTTTGTTTTCCGGTTTTCACGACGGCTTCTCCTGCGGCGAGGCACACCGCAGGCAACAGGAGCACGACAAGTGCTCCGATGATATGTTTTTTCATTGGATGATTCGGATTTGATGAATATACAACAAATGACGGCGAAGACAGGACGAAACGTCCGCTCCGCATTCAGATTCGCAAAAACATCAATCCAGGGGAGGTGCGCGCAGGCCGTAGACTCGCACCGGCATACCGCGCCGCGCGACGGGTTTCCGGACTCCGAAGACAAAAGCGGCTCCCGCCTGCCCGAAAACCAGAGCGACGAACGTCGCCGCCGTGGCAATCAGCAACGACAGGTGCGCGATCAGCTGGAACTGCTGCGGCGTGTGGTTGTGACCGGGATTGCCCGAAGAGCCGGAGAAGGGATGCGAATGGACGAAAACGTGTCCGTCGATCCGGTGGACATGCGGAAACAACGTGACACTGCTCCAATACCCCACAAAGAGTAACAGGAGCAACGACGCCGTTATGTTTCGTCCGGTGTTTCGCATCGGGCCAGGAGCTTTATGCACAAAGATACGAATAAGCCGAACGCAATGCAAATTTATTTGAACATTGCCGAGCGGGAGTATCTGAGGCGAAGCCAAAGATAGGAAATAATCCGGAAAATCGAGAAGATCACCGGCGTGAAGCGCGCTGACGAAGCGACCGTAGCCCTGATGAGCGACTACCTGAAAGAGCAGGAAAAGCTGGCCGGATGCTCACGGCCTACAACAAGCGACAGGGCTGTTGCGACAACCGCTCTCCGTTCCGACCGAAAAACACATCGGACGAAACCGATCGCGGAAGAAGATACGGAAATACACAATCCCGTGTTTCGTCCGGCCGCGAAAAGCGGAATCACGCCTCCCGCAGATCGGCGAACCAATAGGCGTAGCTCTTCGACGTCCCGTCGTCGAGCCGGACGTCGTAGCTGCGGCTGAAAGGCGTTCCGAGCCGGAACGGCACGGGCGAAGCGAAGATCGGCCCGTCGTAGCAGAAAGTGTGGTACTCGCCGTTCTCGCCGTTGGGATCGGTTCCGGCGGGCAGTGACGCCACGAAATCGCGATCGACGACACGCCCTACGGCGGCACGCCCCAATCCGTCGTCCATCGTCGTCACGACCACCGTTTTCAACCCCGACGCGAGGAAATCCGCCATCACCTCCTGAGAAGATTCTCCCCAGAGCGGTTCGACGACTTCGATGCCGAACGGCGCGAGCTGCCTCTCCCTGTACGCACGCACGTCGTGCAGGAAAATATCGCCGAAGATGAAGTGCGTCACGCCCCGCGCCCCGAAATGCGCCACGGCACGCGACATCGCCGCTCCGTAATCCGCCATATCGCCGTTCGGAGCCAGATCGAGGCGGTACAACGGAATCCCGATCCGTTCGGCCTGCGCCTGCAACAACGCCGCCGGAATGCCGTGCATCGTCGAACGCCGCGTCGAGCCGTCGACGGTCGTCAGCAGCGCGACGATCTCGTAGTCGCCCGACCGCATCGCCCGCCAGAGCGCATGGGCGGAATCCTTGCCGCCGCTCCAGTTGAAAACCGCCCTTATCCGTTCCATACGATATGTCCCGCATTGTGGAAAAATCCGCAGACGAGCGTCAGGTATTCGGGCATACGCCCCTCGACGCCCCATTTCAACTCGATGCCGAAAAGTTCGCGTGCCGTGCGGCCGACGTCGAATCCGCACGCTTCGAGCGAAGGACGCACCCGATCGGGATGACGGCACGGATTCCCGTCGGGACGGGTACAACTGCCTTCCGGACAATGGAGACAGGTGCCGACATAGGCGAACGAACGGCCGCCGATGCGCCGCTCCATATCGAGCAGCCGTGCTTCGATCCGCTTGCGCTCGGGACGCATCAGTCGGCCTGCCTCCGACAAGGGCAGTCCCTCCTGCTCCGGCACGATCTTCGTAGCGACGACGAGCGCCGTCGCATAGCCCGACAGATACTCCTCGACGGAGAACCCGAAGGGCGGACAACCCCAGCTGCTCCCGTAACTGGGGCAGGCGCGGCAATATTCCGCAATCCGCTGCGCATCGCGGAAACGGGCGACGTAATCGGCCGCAGGCAGCTCAACCGCGGAATCTTCGGCACGATATCGGTATGAAAAATTCATACGGCAAAATTAGTCGATCCGGCGGCTCGAAACGGGATTTTTCGAAAAAAATTTCGTCTTTTCGAACCGTTTTTCGGACTCAATCCCTATATTTGCCCCAGATTTGGTCTTCCGTCCGTTCGCAAAACGACGGAATGAAAAGGGAATCGGGTGCAAATCCCGGACAGTCCCGCTGCTGTGAAGCTCCGCGACGTTACGAACATCTCAGCCACTGGTCCGCACGGATCGGGAAGGCTTCGGAAACAGGAGTCAGTCAGAAGACCTGCCAGATCGATTCGACGTCGGAGAACCTCGTGGACAGGGTATCCGATTCCGGTTGCAAATCGCATCGGCTGCCAGAGCGTCGTTCATTTTCATGCTCCTTTTCCCGCCTCGGCAAAGCGCGAACAAGTTCGGCTCTGCGCTCGGCTTAACGAAAAGGTCGAACTGCATTCTTCGTCTCTTTGCAGCGATACGATGCGCCGTCCGGACACATCGTCCGCCCCGTTTCCGGACAGGACGGATTCGGGGAAACAGGCTGCGAATACCGTCGTACTCCGGTACGGCGAATCCGCTTCCGCGAACTGCGCCGGCAGGCCGAGCGCCGCAGCGGATCGAAGCGACCGGTGAATTTTTGAAGACAAACCTCTAAAACGTAAAGTTATGAATATCGTTTTGTACGGAATTTCAGAGGAACTGGCACAACGCACGGCCATGCACTACGGCTTCGCCTTGTGCCGCCCGTTCGAGACCGGAACGGAAGAAGAAAACCGGTTCTGGCTGCAACCCCGATTGGAGAACGAGGAGGAGTTGCTCGCCTTCATCGAACGCATGGCGCAACACGACGAACAGATCGCGGCCGTCGTCGCCGCACCGACCGAGGCGTCGACCGAGACGCCGATGGGGGATTTCAATGCGGTACTCTACGCCACGCGCACCGACAAGCTCTTCACGCTCGGCACCGCCACCGGCGGCGCCGTCAACAACGCCGTCAGCGACCAGACGCCCGAATACGAACTCGCGCGCATCATCGAAACGCAGCTGGGACGCGTCTGCGCCCACGAAGGGCTCTGAAAGAATTCTTTGTCCGCCGCGCCCCGCACCCCGTGTTTCGACGCGGGGAAGGCCGTCCGCCGCGGTGAAAACAACCCGCCGCATCCGGTCCGGCGACCGCACCGCCCCCCTACTTCCGGCATATCCGGACGAAAACCGCGCCGGAGCGCCCGCCCGCGGCATACGGAGCCGTCCCGCAGGATTCGCACCCCTGCCCAATCCCGAAAACAGACCGGCCGTTCCCGCGACGCCTCTTCTACCTTCTCCTGCCCCAGCGCGGCCGGATGTCGAGGAAGAGTTCGTAATTCAGGCGCGGCATCGGACGCGAAAGCACCGATTCGTACTCCTCGTTGAAGAGATTGTTGACCACCCCCTTGACCGTGAAGTCGGCCCATCGCAGCGAAAAGGCCTTTTCGAGCGAAACGTCACTCATGAAATAGGGTTTCACGCGGCCGATCTTCGTCTTCATGCTGTTGTCCGATGTGGTGAAGCGTTCGCTGTAATAACACCACTTGTAAATGAACCTCCACGACCTGTAAGTCAACCGTCCGGTCACCGAAGCCGAATATTCGGGGATGTAGACCAGTTGCTTGCCGATCGCCTTGTCGTACCAGTCGACCGGATCGCCGTTGTTGATCGAGGGCGTCCACGAGAAATTGCCGTCGGCGTTCAACTGCCAGTCGGGCGCCGGCTGCCAGTCGACCCCCGCCTTCAACTCGACGCCGTAGGCGTGTACCTCCTTGATGTTCTTCGGAGTCCAGAATCCCTTGAAGGTGGGCAGCCAGACGATCCAGTCGTCGATGTAGGAGTCGAACCATGTCGCCTCGCCGTGCAGCGAGTAGGAGCCTCCGCGCCCCACGGCGAACGAAACGCCGCCGTCGTAACTGATACCGTGCTCCTTTTTCAGGTCGGGATTGCCGCCCGGCAGGAAATAGAGGTCGTTGAGCGTCGGGAAACGGAAGTTACGCGACACGGAAGCTTTGGCCACCACCCTGCCGCGGTGCGAAAGCACGTAATCGGCGAAGAAGGCGGGGATGACCGGCGTCCAGTCGTCGCCGAACATCTCCTCGCGCAGCGCCAGCGACAGCCCCAGCCGGTCCGTCGGCTGGTACTTGGCCGAAACGTAACCCGACAGCTCGACGCGCCCCTGATCGTAGCCGACCTGCACCTTCTTGCGGTTGCCGCCGAGCTGCTGCGGATCTTTCATCGGCAGGACGTTCTTGTCGACGCTTTCGACCAGATGCTGGTGCACCGAAAGGTCGGCCGTAAAGAGCCACTTGTCGCCGACGGAATATTCGCCCTCGACCTGGCCGAAAAACGTATCGATCCGGCTGCGCGAGCGGATCATCTGCGCCATGTTGCCGTTGCCGAGCGACTTCTCGAAATCGTAGGCCATCCACGTATGGATATACCCCGCCTTGGCTCCCACCTTCCAATTCTCGCGGAGATGATCCCACTGCAAGATGCCGCGCAGCGTCTGCTCGCGCTGCACGTTGGAGTAGTCGTCGTCCTCCTTGTGGTCGACCGACAGCATCGGGACGCCGCGCGACGAATGGACGTACCACGCCTGCAATCCGAAACGGTTGCCGTCGCCGGAATTGCAGTAAAGTTCCTGCAACAGGTGCAGATCGTGGTAGGCGCCGCTCTTGTTGCGTTCGACGGGATAGTAGGAATCGACGATATTGCGATCGTCGTCGTAGACGTTCAGTTTCTTGTTGTAGTTTCTGTACCTGAAATCGTTCGGCGACGAGGAATAGACCACGCGCGTCGAACTCTGCCAGCGGTCGCCGCCGTAGGTCAGGCGCAGGAACTCGTCGAAGGTCGAGAACGACCCGACGCCCTGGACGTACTGCAATCCGAATCCCCGCCGGTCGGCCGGCCGCGTCGAGAGCTTGACCGCACCTCCCAGGCCGCCGCCCGTCTCGTTGACCGACGAGGTGCCGTGCAGCAGCGAGGCGTCGTCGATGAAGTAGGAGGGAATCATCGAAAAGTCGGTCATGCCCAGCATCGGCGAATTGATGCGCATCCCGTTCCACGTCACCTGCGTGTGCGACGGCGACGTACCGCGGAACGCCACCGTCGAGAGCGTGGCCCGGCCGTACTGCTTGACGAAGATCGAAGTGTTGAAAGTCAGCACGTCGGCCATCGACAGGGCGATGTTCTCATGGAGCACGAGCGTGTCGAGCCGGGTTTTCTGCACGCCGATCTCCTTCATCGGACGGCGTGCCGTCACACCGATCTCGCGGATCGGCACCACGAACGAGGGATTGTCGTTCCACCACCCCTCGCGGGATTCGGTCTGCCGCCGCTCCTGCCCGTAACAGAGGCAGGAGGCAGCGCAGAGGATAATCGTCAGGATATGCTTCATGGTCTTCCGGTCTGGCCGCCGAGCATCTGTTCATACGTGGGATTCTCGCCGCAATTCTCCACCCGCCACGTCGCGTCCGAGAGCGACGGCAGCGCTCCTGCGAAGGTCGAAAAGTCAGTCGCCGACGAAAGGTTGCCGACATAGACCGATCCGACCTGTCGCAGGGCGGAGAAGTCGAGTGCAGTCACCGTCCGGTTCTTGTAGCTGGCATGTCCGACGAAGAGTTCGCCCGTCACCGTTTCCAGCGCGGGGAAGCGGAACGCGGCGACCCGATCGGTGGAGGCATTCCACGTCGAGAGCAGCATGTTGCCCCGCACCTCTTTCAGCTTCGGCAGCACGAACGCTCCCGTACAGCCGCTGGGCATCGTATAGAAAGCGTAATCGCTCGACGCATCGTCCGAAACGCCGAGGCCATCGCCCACACGCTCCAATTCCGGAAACGCGAGCGAAGCGAACGACGACACGTTGACATAGAACGCCAACTGCCGCCCGATGTTCCGCAGTCGCGGGAACGACGCCGAGTTGGCGGCTCCGGTCTTGCCGCAGTTCTTGCAGAGCAGCGTACCCCGCACCTCTTCGAGCGCCGGCAGCGAGAGCGCGAAGGCCCGCTGCGTCCCGCAGTTTTCGATCAGCAGATCGGTGCAGGCGGCCACGGGGAGCGAAAGCGCGGAGAGACCCTTGAACCCGACAACATGCAGGACGTCGAGCCGCTCGAAGCCCGACAGCGCGAAGGGCATCGTCTCCGGCTGCGGTGCAAGCGCCGCCGCATCGAGCGACAGCGATCCGGCGAATCCGCCGCCGCGCAGCTCCGTCAGCTTCGGTGTCGAAACGAACCGCAGCGTGACGGCGCTGTGCTCCGAAAAGGCGTATTCCGAGAGATCGAATACCCCGGCGAGGCCCGGCAGGTCGTCGAGCGTGAGGTCGCCGCCGATGGCCGTGAGACGCGGCAGCAAGGCGCCGAAATCGGTGACGGCGGGCAGCGAAGCCAGCCGCACGTCGCCCTCGAACCGTTCGACAAGCGGCAGGTCGACCGTTTCGACGGCCGGACATCCCTCGACGGAGAACGACCCGGCCGCGGCAAGCCGAGGCAGCGAGATCGTCCGGAGCGCAGGACAGTCGGTCAGCGCGACCGCCCCGACGGTTTCGATCAGCGGAAACTCGCACGAAGCGGTCAGCGCAAGCTCCTCGTAGACGATCGAACCGACCGAAGCCAGCGCACCGAAGGTCGTCGCGAGCTGTCCCAGCTTGCCGAAGCGTGCCACGGACAGCTCCCCGCCGACACGCTGCAATTCGGGAAAATACATCTGCTCGCACGGCGCCTTGGCCGCGTTGCCCGTCGACCCCGCGAGCCGCATGTCGCCGCCGACCGACTCCAATTCGTCGGCCACGATCTCGGCGAGCGCGTCCGAACCGACCGCGAAGGCCCCGTCGACGCGCTGCAACGCCGCGAAAACGACCGACCGCACCGCCGTACCGCAGAGTTGCAGATCGCCCGCCATCTCGCGCAGGGCAGGCAGTTCGATCCGCTTCAATGTCTCATTCGGCGCCCCCGCACTGCCGATGCACAGCGACTCGCACCGGCGCAATCCGGCCAGTCCCGCCAGATCCTCGCCCCGATAGGCGTTCGTGACCGTCAGGTCGCAGCGCACCGAGACCAGACCGGCCAGGCCGTCCAGATTCACGATCGCCTCGCCGCCCTCGACGCCGATCGTGAGGTTGCCTTCGACGACATTGATCCGGCTCGCGGCGAAGGCATCCACCTCGGCCTGCGTGCGCAGCGTCAGGCTTCCTCCGGTCGCAACGTCGGTACGATTGACCGTGTAAATATACGTGCGGTCGCTCTGGCCGTAGGAGCTGACCAAAAACTGCCACTCCTGCGACCAGTCCCTAATCGTCGCCGGATCGGGATGGATCGACGCATGTTCGCACAATTCGTAATGCACCTCCGCCCCGTCGAGCGATGCGTCGTAGGGAACGTCGACAGTGATTCGCCCGTCGTGGACGACCGCCTCGTAGGTCGCCTCCCCCACCGTCAGCGAAAAGGCCGTGACGTAGTTGTCGCCGTTCCACACCGGCTCGTCCGCCGTCTTGTCGTCGCAGGCCCCGCACAGCAAGGCGAAGCAGCCGCATATCCATAATCTCTTCATAATCGTCCGTTATTTGCCCTGATTGAGATTCTCGTCCGTGAAACCGAATACCTCCGTGGAGTTTTCGCCCAGCCAGCCGGCCTTGGCGTTGACGCCGGTCTGCACCTTGACGAAATCGATGTAGGCGAGGTTCGCCGGCTCGCCGTTCCCGTCGACGGCGTTCTCGATCTTGAAATAGGTCTTCACGGCCCCCGCCCCCGCATTTTCGTCGTCCGAAAGCCGGTCTTCGCCGAAGTTGTCGGCATACCCCCAATCGTAGGAGTCGTTGACCCAGTAGGAGCCGTTGCCCGACTGGTCGTAGGTGCGGCTTTCGAGGCAGGTTCCGTAGAGGACGTAACTCTCGGCATCGATCCAGTTAGGGTAGTAGCTGGGCTGGTCGTGGTACGCTTTCAGATAGTCGATCTTGCCGCTGACGCCGCGATTGTCGCGCCACTGCACCGAAGCGCCCGAATAGGTCGGGCGGTAGTAAGTGACCGCATAGTCCCGAAGAGTCTCCTCCTTGCCGAACTCCGAACCTTTGAGTTCGTACCACTCGTCGTCGGGCAGCGTATTGCCGTTGGTATCCTGCATCACCCAGACGATGCCCGGTTCGGACGATCCTTCGAAGGCGTTGCCCGTAATCGAGAAATTGTAGCCGCCGCGATAACCCTCCGACGAATTGTCGATGCTGTGGTCGAACCCGACGACGATGTAGCCGCCCCAGCCGCCGAGCGATACCCACGTCCCCTTGCGCAGCCGTTCTTCGGCATAGGCGACGGCCGCTTCGGGCGTGGTCTCCGCACCGGTGAACCCTCCCGAAACGAGTTCATTGATGAATTGGCCGGGCGCAGGCGTATATTCGTAGACCTTCGTCCACGACGCTTCGCTGGACGGCGTGGCCGGACGTCGGAAAGCCCCCTCTTCGTCGCAGCATTCGACGCTGTACTCCACCGTCGCTCGCACCTCGCCGGTCGACCTCACCCCTTTCGCCACCGCCGCCGCAGGTCCGTCCGAGCTGTCCGTCACCGTGAAAAGCAGCTTCTTCACTCCTTTGCCGGACGGCGTATAGGTGCAGGCGAGTTCCGTCGAGATCTCCTCGCCGTCGACCGTCCAGCTGTAACGGGGATTCCGGCCGTTCCAAATCGAGGGACGCAGCGTGATCGACCGCCCGAGCGGCACGGTACGTGTCAACCCGTCGTAAAGCCGTCCGATCGGAGGCACCGTCACCGAGACCGGAAGCGCCTCGGTCACCTCCACGCGGATGCTCTTCTCGTCGGCCCCGTCCTCGTTCTCGGCCCGCAGGCGGAGTTCGTATTCGCCCAACGCCTGTTCGCAGAACTCGTAAGTCTGCTCGCGCCCGACCTCCTCCGCCTCGGCAGCCCCCGGACGACGCATCGTCCAGCGGTAGGTAGCCTTCTCGCCCCACCGCACGTCCGGCGAGATCTCGTAGACATGCCCCCGCACGACCTCCGCCCCTTCGGAGAGGACGATCACGGGCGGCAGGATCCGGTAAACCTCCACGCGCGTCTGTTCGCGCGTCGTCCCCTGGGGCGTGGTCACCTCCAACTCGATGTAATAATCCTCCTTCTCCTCGCCCTCCACCTCGTCGATGACGTAGGTCAGCACGGGTTCGGTCGAGATGATCCGGCCCGTCTTCTCCAGCTTCCATGCATAGACCGCACGGTCGACGTACTCATAAGTCGGGGCGATGGTAAACTCCCGCCCCACCTTGGCGGTGTAGACGCCTGTATTGACATCGAAGGCGATGACCGGAGCCTGCGCCTCCTCGCGCGTGATGATGTCGTCCTTGTTGCAGGCGACGGCCGCCGCGGCAAGGAGCGCAAAACAACTGAAACGTATTCTGTTCATGGTTTATCGGTTTTCAACGCCAACAGAAGGCGCCGGGGATAATCCCCACATAAAATTCGTCGAGCAGTTCGCCTTCGGGCGAATAGCGCAGGATGACCCCGTCCTGCACGTAGTCGATCGCGTCGGCCACGTAGACCTCCGAATTGAACGGATTGACCGTCAAGCCGTAATAGAGCGTATTCTGATAGGGAACGAAGGGTTTCACCGGAAAGTTCGTCGCCGTAACGGGCAGCCGCCAGATCGCCTTGTTGATGAAGTAGAGCGTGTCGCGCGTACCGTTGAGCTGCACCTCCGAGGGCCAGTCGCCGAACTTGAACTTGAACTGCTTCTCGACTTTCCGCGTCGCGGCGTCGATGCAGTAGAGCGACGGCGCCTCGTGACCGTAGGGCGACCCCTCGTAACCGCCGTCGGTCACCGTCCAGATCTTGTTGTACTTGTCCATGACCAGCGACGTGGGCTGGATGCCCACCGTGATCTCGTCGCAAACGGTGTCGGTCTCGGTGTCGATCACCAGAATCCGGTTCTGGTAAGACCAGCAGTTGGTGAAGACATACTTGTCGTACTGCACCATCTGCTCGGTCGAACCCGTCTCGAAATCCATGTCCGTCTGGATATACCCCGTGATCTCGTAAGTCCGGGGGTTGACGATATAGATGCGCGGATCCCATATCTGGGTGACATAGGCCTTTTCGTCGCTCAGGAAGTGGATGTAGCGCGGCGAAGTGAAGCCCTCGATACGCCCCACCTCCTTGAAGGTGTCGATGTCGATCGCGTAGATCACGCCCGAATTATTGACCACGATCCAGCCGATGCCGTCGCGGATGACCATCGATTGCGCCACATCGCCCAGTTTGAAGCCGTTGGCACGGAAGAAGATCTCGTTCTCGACCTGTTTCTTCTCCGGATCGTAGTAGGAGAGCGACGCGTTGCCGTACATGAAGTTGCCCTCGTTGGTGATGAACAACCCCGATCCGGTAATCCCGAAATCCTCCACTTCGTAAGGCCCGTAATCCATACATGCGCCGCCGAACGCCGCACATGCGAGGATTGCGAACCATCGCTTGAACTTCGTAAAACTCATATCCCTATCGGTTGATCCACTCCTCCGTGAAGCGGTAGGCGAAATCGACGCCCGCCGGACTCGCCTTTTTCTGATAATAGCTGCCGTACTCCACCGCATCGCTGCGCGAAACGTCGTAGAGGTGGATCCGGCTGTTCGTATAGGAGGATTTCCCCACCCACAACTGCTCGGTCGTGGGGTGCACGCCCATGTAGCCGTAGATGAGCGAACCGCCCTCGTGGTTGCCGACGATGTCGGCCGTGATATAGTCCCAGTCGACCTGCCCCGTTTCGTAATTGTAACGCATCGCCTCGGTCGCACTGAAATCGCTCTTGCCGATGAAGTAGAGCCACGGCTGCCGGAAGCTGGCGCAGAGCTGGACGTTCGGCGAAGCCGTGCCGGTGCGCAGCTTCACCGTCTCGGGCAGCGTCTGCTCCGAGACGACCTCTCCTTCGGCGTCGAACGCCACGATCATCGCGGGCGATTTCCAGACGACGTTGCCGTAGTAGCCCAAGTCGCCGTCGATCTCGAACTCGCCGGTGAAGACGGCGTAGATCTTCCCGTCGGCTCCCTTGGCCAGGTCCTTGACCTGCCGGTCGGGATAGGTGTGCTCCCTGACTACCCGATCGGTCGCAGAGTCGATGACGATCACCGAATTACCGCGTCCGGCGAAGACCTTCCCGCGCGAAACGGTCATGCGCGCCTTCGTGGCGCCGGTCTTGGTGAAGACACCGTAGGTATCCGGAATATCGGTCGTGGCGATCACGCCCGAAACCAGGTTGACGGTACGGATGCCCGAATGCGACTCCATGTCCGACGTCGAATACTGGATATACCCCTTTTCGGGACTTACCGCAACGATGTGCTGCGGCCAGCAGAGCGTCGGTTTGACACCCGACGATGAAGCGACCTGCGCATAGAACGGCATGTCGCGCGCAAGGATCCGCTTCATTGTGTGCGCGTCGCAGATCACGAAGCGGCCGTCGCCGTTTAAGGTCGTTCCCGTGCTGCTCGTCCGGCCGTTCTGCGTGATGAAATAGATGCGTCCGCCGATCATGTACATATCCTGCAACACGTTGCCGATCTCGTTGTCGTTGACCTCCTCGTAGACCCGTTCGTGGCAGCGCATGTGCTGGTCGAAATAGACGATCGAACCGTTTTCGGTCGTCATGTTGCCCTCCATGAGCACGAACGTCCCTTCGGGATGGGTGAAATCGAGCACGTAATAGTCCTGCGAGAAGAGCGGTTCGCCGTCCGATTCGATGCGCAGCGTGTTCTCCAAATCCTGCCCTTCGAGATACTCCGCGGGCGGTGCGACACGCAGCGTGCGGCGGGCGATATTCAGATCGGCCGTCCACCGTGCCGGAGCGGTCGTCCGCACCTGCGGAATCCACCCTTCGGCCGTCAGGGAGCGTACCTCCGACCCGCCGTATTTCAGACACACGGGTTCGCCGTCCGCCTCTCCCGCCTCGATCTCCAACGCGCCGCCGGCACGTTTCGTGATCTCGGAGGTCAGGCGGTAGGTCGCGCCTGCCTCCAACTTCCGGCCGGGGCGGGTTTCGGTGTAGACGCTGCCGTCCGCGAACGTATAGGTCACATGCACCTCCGTCGCGCTGCAATCCACCGGATAGACCACCGCCGCGGCGAACACCCGCGTATCGCCGCCGGACGCAGGCAGCGCGACGCCCTCCGCGCCGAACGACAGCGTAACGGCATACTCCCCGCCGGTCGCGGCACCGAATCCGCCGCCGTCGAACGTGCGCGTGCCGCAGAGCGCGATCGTCCGGTCGGCGGTCGCCAGCGAGACCGAAACCAGCCGTGCGTCCACCTCCTGCGACCACGGATCGAACCAGATGTAGGAGGTAGCGTGCGACAGCGTGAAATGTCCGCCCGCATCGGTAGTCGCATAACCGAAATCGCCGTTGGCGCCCAACTGCAATTCACCGGCCGCCGCCTGATTCTGGCGGGAAGGGACGACGGCCCGCGCCCCCTCGCCCGTCATATTGTAGTAAACTTCGTAGGGAGCTTCGCCCGTCAGTTCGGAAAATCCGAAGCTCGCCGCAGCGCCTGCGGTTCCCGCTTCGGAGCTCTGCACGCCGTTGACCCATATCCGGTCGTCGGCGCTCCACAGAAACGGAATCGCCGCGCCGTCGACGGCGCCCGCCGACGTTCGCGTGGAAGAACCGGACACACCGGTCAATTCGACAGCGCGGCCGCCCCGAACCGCCCCTGCTTCCTCTTCGAACTCCGAGGAACAGGCAGCCAGCAGCAATCCGCACAAAAAGAGTAAATAACGTTTCATATCGTATGCGTTTGAAATACGGGGGAACGCCGGAGCCCGATTTCCGGCTCCGACGTCTCTCCCGCAGAGAGTTGACTTCCGCCGGATCTATTTCCACGTGCCGGTCGGTTCCACGTCGTAGACGAACGTAAAGTTATAGGGAGCCATGGTCAGCTGCACCCAGCCCGAATTCACATAGCCGCCGCCCGTACTCAGCGACGGGTCGTCGCTCTCGGGCAGATGGATGACGCGGGTCTCCGCCTTGCTGCCGGCGACGATCTCGTACGATCCGCCGAACGGTCCGGAACCGTAAGACTCCTCCAGCGTCGGCGGAGTGGCCGCACGGCAGATGATCTCGCCCAGCAGCGGGCAACCGCCCTGACCCGTTCCCGTCCAGTCGTATCCGGTAAAACTGTAAGTTCCGATCTCCTTCATGCCGCGGCCGAACGAAACGCTCCGCAGATTGTAACAATCGGCAAAGGCATTCTGTCCGATGGATTCCGTCGCATCGGGGAAGATCAGCGCCGTCAGCGCCGAACACCCACTGAACGCCGCGGAACCGATCGTTTTCAGTTTGGTGCCGAAGGTGACCTTCGCCAGCGACTTGCAACCGTTGAAGGCGTTCGAGCCGATCGTCGTGACCTCGGCGGGCAGCACGACCTGCGTCAGCGGACAGCCCTGGAACATCGCGTCAGTGATCTTCGGCACATATTCGTCGAACGTGACGCTCGCGAGCGAAGCGCACGACGCATAGGTATTGACGTCGTAGGTGACAGCCGCCGAAACGTGCGCCCTGATCAGACCCGATCCGCTGAAAACATGCTTCGCCACGGCGGTAATATTCTTCGGCAGCACGATGTCCGACAGATTTTTGTTGTCCCTGAATACGGCGGGAAAAGTCGCGCTCTCGTAGACGGCTTCGCTCAGATCGACGGTCGCCGCGGCGGACAGTCCCTTGACGGCGGCGGCCACCGCACTCAGCTGCGATGCGCTCATCGCCGTATTGTCCCCTGCCGTCTTGACGAAGAGCGTCGAGAAGGATGCCGGAAGTTCCGCAGACCACTTGTCGCCGGCCGAAACACGGTAGTAGACGCCTTCGCTCAGGTAGTCGTCGCCCAACGCGGCGAACGTATAACCGCTGCACGCCGCAGTCCACGCCGAATAGGCGTCGACCGACGGGACGTGGACGGTCCTGGCGCCCTGAACCGAAGCGCCCGCCCCCGCAAAACTGTCGGCCGCGACCGTCGGAGCCGTCGTCGGCTCGCAGTAGATGTCGGCCAAAAGCACGGCATTCTCGAAAGCCTCGCTGCCGATCGAAGCGAGCGCGTCGCCCGAAACGGTCAGCGTGTTGAGCTTCGACCAACCGGCGAACGCACCGGCGCCGATCGCCTCGACCGTCTTGGGAATCGTCAGCCGTTCGATGACGTCGTTCCCTGCGAATGCTCCGTCGCTGACGGCCGTAATGCCGGCTCCGAACTTGACGGAGGCAAGAGTCGGATTACCCGCAAAGACCTCGCTGCCGAGCTCCGTCACATTGTCGGGCAGCACCAGCGCCGTCAGGCCGCAGTCGGCGAACGCCCTGTCGCCTACGGTCGTCACGCCGCTGCCCAGCGAAAGGTCGGCGAGCTTCGAACACCCCTCGAACGCACCCGCATCGACGGCGGTCACCGAAGCGGGAACCGTCAGCGACGTCAGCGACGTGCACCCCTTGAAGCTCTCGGCGGGAACGGTGCCGATCGAACCGAGTTCGACCTCAGCCAGCGCCGGACAGTCGCGGAACGCCTTCGCACCGAGCGTCGTACCTCCGAGCGACACCTCGGTCAATCCGCTGGCGGCGAAAGCTTCGTCGCCAATGCTCTTCACATTGCCCAGCGCGATCTCCGACAGCGCAGCACAACCGCTGAACGCCTTGTCGGCGATCGATGCGACGGACGAAGGCAGCGTGACCTCCGCCAGAGCGGAGCACCCTTCGAACGTACTCGGCCCGACTGCGGCGACGCCCGACGGAACGACCGCCCTGGTCAGCGCCGTACACCCTTTGAAAGCCCCGTCGGCGATCGACGTCGTATTTTCGAAGAGACGGATTCCGCCCAGCTTCTCATTACCGGCCAGCAAGGCAGGGAATTCGGCGGAAACATAGTCGGCCGTGCTGAAATCGAGCGTCGCGGGCACCGACTGCGCCGCGAGTCTGGCGACGACGGACTGCAACGCCTCGGCCGAGATCGTCTGCTCGCCCACGGTGCGGACATAGAGCGCCGAGAAGGTGTCGGGCATCGTCGTCGTCCACTTCTCCTCGCGCGAAACGCGGTACCAGACACCGTCGGTCAGCTCCTGATCGCTGATGTCTTCGAGGATGTATCCCTGACCGATCACGGACGCCCACTCTTTCTCATAAGCCTCGTAGGAGGCCGCCGGAACATAGAGGTATTTCTTTCCCTCGACATTTTTGCCGATGCCGTCGAACGGCGTCTGACCCAGCTCCGGCGGCGTCTGCGCACGGCAGGTGATGCTCTTCACGTTTCCGCTCTCATCGGAATAGCCGTAAAAAGCATTCCGTCCGACTTCGGTCACCTTCTCGCCCAGAACGATCGTCGTACAGCCGCAATCCCGGAACGAATAATCGGTAACGACCGGAATATCGATCGTCACATCGGCCAGCGAATGACATTCATCGAACGAGTTGGTGCCGATCGTCTCCAACGTCTCCGGAAAGGAGATGCTCCGCAATGCGTTGTTTTTGTAGAATCCCATATTGCCGATCGTCTTCAAGGCCGAGGGAAGCTCGACCGTTTCGAGTACGCTGCAATAGGCGAACGTCTCATTGGGGATAGCGGTCACTCCGTCGGGAATACGGACGGATTTGAGCGCCGAGCAATTCATGAAAGCCTGCGAACCGAGCGTGGTCAGCCCTTCGGGCAGTTCGATGCTCTCCAATGCCGAACATTTGTTGAAAGCCCCCGAATCGATCGTCTTCACTCCGGCGGGAATCGTCACGCTCTTCAAACCCGTACATCCGGCGAAGAGGCTGCGCGAAAGCGTCGTGATCTTTTCGGGCACGACGACGTCGGCCAGCGCCTTGCAGTCATAGAACGCATACTCGCCGATCGAAGTCAGCGTGGAAGGCAACCGGACGGACACAAGTTTCGAGCAGCCCGAGAACGCCCGCGCCGCGATCTCGGTCAACCCGTCGGGCAATGCGACCGTCTCCAATCCCGTACAACCGTAGAACGCTGTCGCATAGGTGCCCGTCGAGGGCATCGTCAGGATATTGCAGGGCAGCGAAATCTCCCGCAGCGTCGTCTTGCGCGAGAAGACCGTCGGGAACTCCGCGGCTTCATAGGTCGCCTCGGCGAAATCGAGCACCGCGCCCGCCTTCAACCGCGAAGCGATCGCCGAGAGGTCGGCGGCGGCGAGTTTCCCTTCGCCCAGCGTCACCGCTTTGAGATAGGTGACCGATTCGGGAATCTCCTCCGCAACACCGTTTTCGGTCAGGTAGAAGACGCCGTCGCGCTTGCAGTCGGCGGCAGCGATCGTAGCCGATATGCGCAGCGTACCGCCCGGCGTGAGTCGCCGGCCGGCACGGCTCTGCATGTAGACCGAACCGTCGGCGAAGGTGTAGACGACCGAGACTGTCGCCTCCGACAGATCGGCCGGATAGAGCACCATGGCGGCGAATACCTCGGTGTCGCTGTGCTGCGTCGGCAGTGCGACGCCTTCCTCGCCGAAATTCAGCGTGACGGACGACGAACCCTCGCACGCACCGAGCGCACCCTCCGCGAAGACTGCCTCGCCGGCGATGGCATGGCCGCCCGACACGCTCAGCGAAATCGATTCGAGCCTGGCCGTCACGTCGGCCGAACTTACGTCGAACCAGACGTAGGAGGTCGCGTGGTTCAGCACGAACGTACGGTTGGCATCGGCCGTCGCATAGCCGAAATCGCCGTTGCGCCCCAGATCGGGACGACCTGCCTCCGTCTGTGTCTGTTCGGCGGGGATCGACGCCGTGCGGGCGGCGGAACCCGTCATGTTGTAGATCACGTCGTAGGAATCGGCTTCGGCGACGGATTCGAAAACGAAGGCGCCCTTTTCGCCGGAGGATTCGAGCGGCTCGCTCTTGACGTCGCCGACCCAGATGCAGTCGCCGGCGCTCCACCGGAACGGCACGACTCCCTCGGATGCCTCGCCGAATCCGGTACGGGTAACCTCTCCCGAAAGACCGGTCAAAACGACTTTTCCGCTCTCGACGGGACGGGCGGGTTCGACATCGGCATCCCGCGTACATCCCGCGAGGGCCAGCATCGAACCGCAGACAAGATATAAGTACTTTTTCATCGGATTTCTCATTTATCGGTTAGTTCCACTCCTCCCAGTCGCTCGAACCGGCGTTGTTGTCGTCGAACACCGGAAGATTGACTTCGACCGCAGCGACAACCGTCGCCGTAGCGCCCACGGCGACGACCGTCACCTTGCCGCTCTTTTCGGCATAGATATTCCCTTCGACGGGAGCCGTGATCGACAGCACGTCGCCGTCGAGCGAAGCGCGCCACCCGTCGGGCTTCGAAATCGAATAGCTCTCGACGCCCTTCTGCGTGACGGCCAGTTTTTCGGTCTGTCCGTATTTGAGCGTCAGTGTCGTGCGCTCGATGACGAAGTTCACCTCTCTGGCTTTGGGCAGCCGGATCGTCTCGCCTCCCGCAAGGATGAAAATCACCTCGTCGTCGGTCTGCCGGACATCCTCGAAGAACGAATCGCCGTCTTCGCCGACCGCCTTGACCGGTTGGCCGTCGGCACCTTTGACCGGCTCGCCGTCGATCGTCCAATAGCCCTCCTCGTCGACCGAAGGGGTTTTGCCGTCCTGCCCCGCCACCGGAATCTTGCCGCCGGCATCGTCCAGCAGCCACTCGTCGGCGCCGCCCAGCGTCCAGTAGTAGACACCCTCGAACTTGGCGATACCCAGCACAGGAGCGTCGGCGCCTTTCTCGCCGTCGCGGATCGTGATGGTCTTGCCGTCGTTGAACGTAATCGACCAACCGTCGTCCGACTCCGTATAATTCGTAATGAACTTGTTGCCGTTCAAGGCGTCGACGAGCGTCTTCAACGAATTCACCTGCTCCTTCATCGAGGCGATCTCCTGTCTGATGTCCGCGATCTCCTGACGGAGTCCGGAGTCGTCGTACTCGTCCGAACAGCTCCATGCTGCCGCTGCACAACATGCCGCGAACGCCAATAGCGTAAAGATTTTCTTCATAATACAAGATTTATTTGGTTTGGAATTTCGATGCGCCGAAAAACGGCCGCGTCGGACAGGAGCGATCCGCAGACACACGATGCAGGGAACGACGGCCATGCCGCGCTCCTCGCACTCCCGATTACCGATCCGTATGACATAACTACGCCGTTTGATTCCGTTTGCGGACTTACACGACGCAAGGGGAAGGGTGAAGAAATCGACAGAAAAATAGCACGCAGAAAACTATCTCGTGTGATTCCGACCCGAAACCCGCGGGTGTAAATCGTTCATCGAGGCAGGTCTTCTGACTTATCCCGTCGACCGCGCCTTCCCGGTATTTCACCAGTGGCAAAGAATGCGATAGACTTCGCTCCCGAAAGGGAGGGGACTTACAGCAGCAGGTACTGTCGCGGATTCTCACCGCGTTCCCTATTAATTCCGACAGGAGAAGACTCCCGTTGCGGAAACCTTGACGCGGCAAAGGGATGAAAAAACGATCGGAATTCGCAAATTCCGTTTCACTTTTATTTCATTTCCGCCGTTTTCATGCGGATTCGTCGCCGCAGGGCCGGCGAACGCCGCTGCGCCGGCCGGCCTATGCCCGCCCCGCATGCGCAGCGGCTTCATTTTCCGGCAAAATAGTTGTATCTTTGTCGTAAATGCTCCCCGAATTCCTGACATACCTCGAAGCCGAACGCCGTTACTCCCCGCTCACTATCCGCAACTACCGCCGCGACATCGAACGGTTTCTGGCGTGGCTGGGAGTCGACGAGGCGTCGTTCGACCCTTCGCAGCTGCGCACCGAGGACATTCGTGAATGGATTCTCTACCGCACCGAAAAATCGCACATCGGCCCGGCGTCGATGAACCGCGAGGTGTCGTCGCTTCGGGCATTGTGGCATTACCTGCGCCGGCAGGGAATCGTCACGCAGGATATCTTCCGGAGCGTCCGTTCGCTGCGTACGCCGCGCCGTCTGCCCGTCTTCGTCCCCGAAAGCCGCATGGCCTACGTGATCGCCGACATCAACGGACGCGCCGGCAGCGAAGATTTCGTCACCGTGCGCGACGCGCTGACCGTGGCCATGTTCTACGGCTGCGGAATCCGCCTCGCGGAACTGATCGCCCTCAACCGCAACGACTTCTCGGACGACTACCGGCAGGTGCGCATCCGCGGCAAGGGAGACAAGGAGCGCATCGTCCCGCTGGTCGATCCTCTGCGGCGCATTCTGGTCCATTACCTCCAACTGATCGAGCGGCAAAACATTTGCAATTCTCAGGAAAAAGCACTAATTTTAACACTGAAAGGAGCGCGCATTTCACGGAGCGTCGTGCGTCGCATCGTGGAACAGGCGTTGAACAAGGAGGGCGTACAGGGAAAAAAGAGCCCCCACGTACTACGGCACACCTTTGCGACGCATCTGCTGAACCACGGCGCGGACATGCGCGAAATACAGGAGCTGTTGGGACACTCCTCGTTGCAGGCCACGCAGGTCTACACCCATAACAGCATCACCCGTTTGCAGGAGATCTACGTCAAGGCGCACCCCCGCGAGCGGAGAAAGGAAGAGATTGAAACCCCGTGCGACGCTGCCACAGAGGACACGCAAGCACGGTAACCGATTGTCAAACTATAAAGGACAAGGCTATGAACGTACAGATTCAGTCAGTGAAATTCGACGCAGACAAGAAGTTGATCGAATTCGTGGAGAACAAGATGTCGAAGTTGGAACGTTTCGCCGACCGTGCCACGGGCGCCGAGGTGATTCTCAAACTGGATAAGGATTTCGAAAAAGGAAACAAGGTAGCGACCATCACGCTGCACATGCCCGGCGAGGATATGGTGGCCGAACACCGCGCCCGCGCCTTCGAGGAGGCGATCGACGAGGCGATCGACGCACTGAAACGCCAGATCGAGAAATTCAAGGAGAAGGTGAAATAGCCGCACGACGGCACGCTTGCGACGGGAGGAATCTTCGACGAGGATTCCTCCCGTTCGCATTTCCCGAATCCGCACCGGCGGCTTCCGCAGCGATACCTTATATTATATGAAGTTCCTGCCGCCCGCGAAAAGACCGATACCATGCCGGTCGGAGGGGGGGGGTGCAATCCGCCCGCAACTTTTTTCCGGCAAAACGTACAACCTGCCGATTTTTTATTTATATTTGCCTCGAAGACTCTTTTGAAGAGAAGCATGTTCAGCAACCGCACGGCTCAGAATTGGTGGTGGCGCTCATTGGTTTTAAGTAAACAATGACGCTGGCACTGCCGTGGATGGAACATACCGATCGCAAGAGTTAGGAATCCGTTGTTTACTCGACAAGTAACGACGGATTTCTTTTTTTGCCCCGCGCCGACCGCAAACCCGTAAAAACAATCAAATACCTTATCAGTCATGAAAACGAAAAAAATCCTGCTGCCCGATCAGATGATCCCCGCCCAATGGTACAACATCGTGGCCGACATGCCGCAGAAACCGCTGCCGCCGCTCGATCCCCGCACCCGCCGTCCCGTGACGGCCGAACAGATGAACTGCATCTTCGCCGAAGAACTCGTACGGCAGGAGTTCTCGACCGAACGCTTCATCGACATCCCCGACGAGGTGCGCGACCTCTACCGCATCTGGCGCTGTACGCCGCTCGTGCGGGCCTATGCGCTGGAACGGGCGCTCGACACGCCGGCGAAGATCTATTTCAAGAACGAAAGCGTCTCGCCCGCCGGCTCGCACAAGCCCAACACGGCCCTGCCGCAGGCCTACTACAACGCCAAACAAGGCATCAAGCACCTGACGACCGAAACGGGCGGCGGACAATGGGGTTCGGCCATCGCGCTGGCCAGCCAGTACTTCGGCCTCGACCTGAAAGTCTTCATGGTCAAGGTCAGCTACGAGCAGAAACCTTACCGCAAGCTGCTGATGAACACGTGGGGAGCCGAGGTGATCCCCTCGCCCAGCACGCTGACCGACGCGGGACGCCGCGCTCTGGCCGACGATCCCGACTGCTCGGGCAACCTCGGGCTGGCGATCTCCGAGGCGGTCGAGACAGCCGTACAGCACCCCGACGACACGCGCTACTGCCTGGGCAGCGTACTGAACCACGTGCTGCTGCACCAGACCGTCATCGGCGAGGAGGCGCTCGTGCAGATGGAGATGGCGGGCGACGAACCCGACGTGGTGATCGGCTGCTTCGGCGGCGGTTCGAACTTCGCAGGCATCGGCTTCCCGTTCCTGCGCCGCAACCTCCGCGAAGGAGCCCGCACGCGCATCGTGGCCGTCGAACCCGCCTCGTGCCCCAAACTCACGCGCGGCACGTTCCAGTACGACTTCGGCGACGTGGCGGGCATGACTCCCATGCTGCCCATGTATACGCTGGGACACAACTTCCAGCCGGCAGATATCCACGCCGGAGGATTGCGCTACCACGGTGCCGGCAGCATCGTAAGCCAACTGCTCCGCGACGGGCTGATCGAGGCGCAGGCCGTTCCGCAGCTCGAAACCTTCCGTGCGGGGCTGCTCTTCGCCCGCACCGAGGGTATCGTACCGGCTCCCGAATCGACCCACGCCATCGCCGCCGCCGTCCGCGAAGCGCTGCGCGCCAAGGAGGAGGGAGCGTCGAAGACGATTCTCTTCAACCTGTCGGGCCACGGCATGATCGATCTCTACGCCTACGAACAGTACTTCGCGGACAAGTTGCAGGACTACACCGTCACCGACGCCGAACTGCGACGCACGATCGACCAGCTCGACCGGATCATCAAATAACGCCCTGCGCCTCCTTCTCTCCGATTTCCGCCGGCCGACCGGCCGGTTCGAGTTCCCTCCGCCGGAGGGAACTCTTTTTTCGCCGGGACACCGTCAGGAAGGCCGCAGGGATTTTCGCCGCCTTCGTAAAAAAACTCCGAAAAAATTTGCATCTTCCGGACTTTTTCGTACTTTTGTTCCATACAGACGATTGAAGACATGCAGTCATTCGGTTTTGCATACAACTTTTTCAGCTTTTTCTATTTTAGCAGATAGAGAACGGGGTTGTATGGTCTGAATCGATTACGAAATGAATAACGTATGAATCCCGTTCCGCCGCGAACGGGATTTTTTATTGACATTACGGATGAAACAGGTTACCATTCAAGGCGAGCCGGGGTGTTTCCACGAAGAGGCCGCACGGCGCTATTTCGGCGACGAGCCGATCGAGATCGTCCCCTGCCGGACGTTCGAGGCGCAGTTCGAACGGATGCGGCACGAAGGATCGCTGCTGGGCATCGTCGCCATCGAAAATACCATCGCCGGCAGTCTGTTGCAGAATCACGAATTGTTGCGCCGCAGCGAATCGCAGATCATCGGCGAATGCAAACTGCGCATCTCGCACGTGCTGGCGGCCCTCCCCGGCCAACGGCTCGACGAGCTGAGCGAAGTCAACTCCCACCCGATCGCCCTGATGCAGTGCGGCGAATTCCTCAAAGCCCACCCGCAGCTCAAAGCCGTCGAGCGGGACGATACGGCGGGCAGCGCCGCCGAGATCGCCGAACGCCGTCTCACGGGACACGCCGCCATCTGCGGCCGGCTGGCGGCCGAACGCTACGGATTGGAGATTCTCGAAGAGGGTATCGAGACCAACAAACGCAACTTCACGCGCTTCCTGCTGCTGGCCGACCGCTACCACGCCGACCGCCACACGGGTTCCGCCCGCGCCGACAAGGCGTCGCTCGTATTCAGCCTGCCGCATACCCAGGGAAGCCTCTCCAAAGTACTGACCATCCTTTCGTTCTACGACATCAACCTCACCAAAATCCAGTCGATGCCCATTATCGGCTGCGAATGGGAGTACCGCTTCTACGTGGACGTATCCTTTGCGGACTACACCCGTTACCGGCAGTCGATCGACGCGATCACCCCTTTGACCAAAGATTTCAAAATTCTGGGCGAATACGCCGCATTCAACGAATAAATACCCCGATAAGATTATGGAAATGAACGATCTGCAACCCATCATACTCCCCGGCATCCCGGCCAGGCGGCCGCTCGTAATCGCCGGCCCGTGCAGTGCCGAAACCGAAGAGCAGGTGCTCGCGGCCGCCCGCGCGCTCGCCGCGCAGGAGGTGAAGATCTTCCGCGCCGGCATCTGGAAACCCCGCACCAAGCCCGGCGGATTCGAGGGCGTGGGGGTCGAAGGACTGCGCTGGCTGCAACGTGTCAAGGCCGAAACCGGCATGTACGTCTCGACCGAAGTGGCCACCGAGCGCCACGTCTTCGAAGCGCTCAAAGCGGGGGTCGACCTGCTGTGGATCGGCGCCCGCACCTCGGCCAACCCTTTCGCCATGCAAGAACTGGCAGGAGCGCTGCGCGGCGTGGACATTCCGGTGCTGGTCAAGAATCCGGTCAATCCCGATCTCGAACTCTGGATCGGCGCCATCGAACGTCTCTACAACGCCGGCCTCCGGCGGCTGGGAGCCATCCACCGCGGATTCAGCAGCTACGACCGCACGATCTACCGCAACCAGCCCCAGTGGCACATCCCGATCGAACTGCGCCGCCGGCTGCCGCAACTGCCGCTGCTGTGCGATCCGAGCCACATCGGCGGTAAACGCGAACTGATAGCGCCGCTTTCGCAGGAGGCCATGGACCTGGGCTTCGACGGGCTGATCGTCGAATCGCACTGCACCCCCGACGAGGCGTGGAGCGACAAACAACAGCAGGTGACCCCCGACGTGCTCTGCTTCATGCTGCATACGCTCGTCGTGCGCGAAACGACCCAGACCACCGAACCGCTGGCCGAACTGCGGCAGCAGATCGACCGGCTCGACGACGAACTGCTGGCACTCATGGCCAAGCGCATGCGCATCTCGCGCGAGATCGGGCAGTACAAGAAAGAACACAGTATGCCGATCCTGCAAGCCAAGCGTTACGACGAAATCCTCAACAAACGCGGCGCACAGGCCGTCGAGCTGGGTATCAACCCCGAATTCGTCAAGACCCTGCTGCAAGCCATCCACGAAGAGTCCGTCCACGAACAGGTCAAGGTCATCAACGGCTGACCCGCTCCCCGACCGGCGGAAACCCCTCCGCAGCAGAGGATGTTCCCACGCAAAAACAGCCGGTCGGCAAACGGGGCGGAGCCGGATTCGTTCGGACTATGCCGAGGCGAGAAAACAAAGAATGAGATTCAACCTTATAACCCTAACTTTATGAATGAACCCAAACTCTCCCAACGCCTGCTGTCGCTCGACGCCCTGAGAGGCTTCGACATGCTCTTCATCATGGGCTTCGCAACGCTCGTCGTCAACGTCTGCCATCTCTTTCCGGGCGACGTATCGGCAGCCGTCGCCGAATCGATGAGCCATCCCGCATGGCACGGCTTTTCGCATCACGACACCATCTTCCCGCTCTTCCTCTTCATCGCGGGCATCTCCTATCCCTTTTCGCTCGCGAAGCAGCGATCGCTGGGGGCGACGCAGGACGACCTCTACCGCAAGATTCTGAAACGGGGCGCACTGCTCATCCTCTTCGGACTGATCTACAACGGTCTCTTCCGGTTGGACTGGCCGATGCGCACGGCCAGCGTACTGGGCCGTATCGGCCTGGCGTGGGCGCTCGCCGCGATGCTGTTCCTCAACTTCCGCACCCGCACCCGCATCGGAATCGTCGGCGCGATCCTCGTCGGCTACTGGGCGCTGCTGGCCTTAGTCCCCGCTCCCGACGCTCCGGCGGGCGCCGACGTCTATTCGATGGAGGGAACGATCGTGGGCTACATCGACCGGCTGCTGCTGCCGGGCAAGCTCCACAACAAGATCTTCGATCCCGAGGGGCTGCTCTCCACGGTGCCGGCCGTCGCCACGGCGATGCTCGGAATGCTCACCGGAGAGTTCGTCCGCCTGTCCGAACAACGCCTCTCCGGCAACCGCAAGGCACTCTACATGGCGCTGGCCGCTGTCGCCTTCACGCTCGTCGGCATATTGTGGGATCTCAGCTTCCCGATCAACAAGAAGCTGTGGACCAGTTCGTTCGTCTGCGTCGTCGCGGGATACTCGCTCGGCATGTTCGCCCTCTTCTACTGGACCATCGACGTGAAAGGGTACAAGGGCTGGGTGCTGCCGTTCCAGGTGATCGGGCTCAACTCGATTACGATCTACATGGCGCAGCGCATCGTCGATTTCAAGGGGATCTCCGCTTTCTTTTTCGGCGGTCTGGCCGCGAAGATGCCGGAGGCGCTGGCACCGGTCGTCGCCAGCACGGGCTATCTGCTCGTCAGCTGGCTCTTCCTCTATTTCCTCTATAAAAAGCGGATTTTCCTGAAAGTCTGACCGCTGCCGTGCACAGAGAAAAGAGAGAGCTTGCGGCACTTCGTCGCAGGTTCTCTTTTCGTTTCGAAATGATCCCTCCGGAACGCAAAAACATCGGCCGGACTGAATCAGCCCGGCCGATGCCCCCTTACATAATTATCAACCTATATGCAAACTTGCCGAAGAAAGATTTCGGTTTTTCAACCCAAAACTTTCATGACGAAACAAATATAGAAACTAAAATTCAGATTACAAAATTTTCCACCGTATATTTACAAATAAAAGATTATTTTATCCGATTTCGAGACGAATTACCTTTCGAAACCGCAAATCCGCGCCCTCCGAGCCGAAAAATCGCTGCCGGACTCGGTAACCGGAACGAAATCGTTAACTTTGAACCGCGGCAGCGCCCGACAACGGAACAGGCCGCATACTCCCGATCCGGCCCTAATCGGAACGCTCCGCGCCGCTTGTGCGGAGCGCGCTCTTCGCGATGCCGGAGAGGCCGAAAAACATACATGCAGAATCAGATACCATGCTCGACAAATCGCTCCCTTACAAAAGCATCATCATGCGCATGGAAGCCGCCGTCGCCGAACGACTCGCTCCGCCCGCTCCTGCTGCGGGCTATCGCATCCGCCCCTTCGCGCCGGGCGACGAACGCCATTGGGCTCGCATCGAAACCTCGGTCGGAGAGTTCCCCGACGAAGCGGCGGCGCGCGCCTATTTCGAGCGCGTCTACCTGCCCGAAGCCGCCTTGCAGTGCCTCTTCGTCGTCACGGAACAGGACGAACCCGTCGCAACGGCGACGACATGGACGGAAGAGGAGGCATCGCTGCGTCAGCTACAACTCCAATGGGTGGCCGTCGAACCCGCCCACCAAGGACGGGGTCTGGGACGTGCGATCGCCACGGCGGCGGTACGACGGGCCGTACGACTCGCCCCCGGCGAAGCGATCCTGCTGCATACGCAGACATGGAGCCACCGGGCGCTGCGGCTCTACCGCAGCCTCGGATTCCGCTTCTGCCGCACGCAGACGATCGTCATGCGGAGCAAGGAGGGGACGGGCATGAAGCGTTACCCCAACGAATTCGAAGAGGCGATGGAGGTATTGCGCCGCACGGTCGCCCCCGCCGAGATCGACGAATGGCGCCGCACGGCGTTCCGGTGATCGGAAGGATCGGCTACTCTTCGGGCGTTTCGATGTAGCTGCTCAGGAAGCGCAGTCCCCCGTGTCCCGGCAACAGCGTGACCTGCCGCGTCGAGGCGGGGATCAGCACGGTCTCACCCTGCTGTACCGCCACACGGTTCCCTTCGGAATCGACCAACTCGCCCGCACCTGCGACGAAGATCAGCACCACGAACGAATCGAGCGCCGAATAGTCGCACAGCACGCTGAACGTGGCGTCGCAGAGGTGCGTGGTGAAATAGGGGCAGGCGACCAGCTCCGTGTCCTTGTTGCGGATCCGCTCGTAGTGCGTGCGGTAGTCGTCCGGCACGGTGTAGTCGATCGCCTCCTTGGCCAGCTCGGTATGGAGTTCGCGCGGCTTGCCGTCGGGCCCCGGCCGGTCGTAGTCGTAGATGCGGTAGGTCAGGTCCGACGTCTGTTGGATCTCGGCGATGAAAGCGCCGGCGCCGATGCTGTGGACACGCCCCGCCGGCAGGAAAAAGACGTCGCCCGCAGCGATGGGATGGTCGCGCAGCAGGTCGCAGATCGTATGGTCGGCTACCGCCGCGGCATAGGTTTCGGCATCCACGCGGCGGTCGAAACCGATACGCAGACTGGCGCCGCCCGTCTCCGAAACGACGTACCACATCTCGGTCTTGCCGTGCATCCGGTGACGCTCCCACGCCAGACGGTCGTCGGGGTGTACCTGAATCGAGAGATCCTCGCGGGCGTCGATGAATTTGACCAGCAGCGGAAATTCGTTGCCGAAACGTTCGTAATTGCTCTTTCCCACCAGTTCGGCGCCGTAGCGGTCGATCAGCTCCGGCAGGGAAACACCCTTGCAGGGCCCCTCGGCGACGATCGATTCGTGTCCGGCGACGCCCGACAGCTCCCAGCTCTCGCCGATCGACCGCACAGAGGTCTCGACACCCTTGTAGGCGGCGATCTTCTCGCCGCCCCAGATCATGGGACGCAGGAAAGGTTCGAATTTCAAAGGATACATGATATCTATCGATTTTGTAAGATTCTTTTTTACCGGAACTCCCGAGCACTCAGTCGAAACGGCTCCTGTACCTGTTGGGAGTGCAACCGACCACGTTCTTGAAGAGTCTGGTAAAGTGCGCGGGGTATTTGAATCCCAGTTCGTAGGCTACCTCGGCGATCGAGCGCGCGGGGTCGGCGATGCGCTCCTTGGCCGCGTCGATGAGCCGCAGGCGGATGTGCTCCTGCGCCGTCTTTCCCGTCAGGCGTTTGACCAGGTCGCCGAAGTAGTTGGCCGACAGGTGGAGCTCCTGCGCGCAGTACTGCACGGTAGGCAGCCCTTCGGTCTGGGGTTTGTCGGAGAGGAAATAGTCGTCGAGCGTGCGTTCGAAGCGTGCCAGAATATCCTTTCCCGCCACGTCGCTGCGCGTGATGAACTGGCGGTCGTAGAAGCGCACGCAGTAGTTGAGGAACATCTCGATGTTGTTCACGACGAGCGTGCGGCTGTGGCGGTCGATGGCGTGCTGCAACTCGTGGCGGATGTTGTGCAGGCAGTCGAGGATCGTGCGCCGCTCCTGCTCCGAGAGGTGGAGCGCTTCGCGCACCTCGTAGGAGAAGAAGGTGTAGTTGCGGATGTTGCGCCCCAGCTGCGTGCCGCGCAGCAGGTCGGGGTGGAAGAGAAGCGCCCAGCCTTTGGGCTGGAATTTCACGCCCCGATTGTCGAACCCGACGCACTGCCCCGGGGCGAGGAAGACGAGCGTCCCCTCCTGATAGTCGTAGGTGCGACGGCCGTACTGGATATCGCCGCACTTGACATCTTTGAGAAATACCGTGTAGAACCCCACGCAGAACCGGACGCGCTCGCAGAGCGGACACTGCGAAAAGTCGATGACGCTGACGAGCGGATGCAGCGTCGGATAGTGCACCAGATCGTTATACTGTTCGACACGATCCAGTTTCAATACGTTCTCCATGATCGCGGCATTTTGAGACCTTCGCAAAGTTACGCATTTTTTCGGTTTCTACGCGACAACCGTAATAATGGTAAGACAATCCGTGATCCGTATAACGGACCGGAAGCGCCGATGCGCTATTTTTGCAGTGTCGGAACCGAAGGCGTCGCCGGACTTGCGCCCGAAGACGACGGAACCGATCGAAAAAACGAACCTTTTCGTTAAGCCGAGTGCAGGCCGAACTTGTTCGGGCTATGCCGAGGCGAGAAAAGGAACACGAATGTGAACCTTTTCGTTAAGCCGAGTGCAATCGAGTTTACTCGAATTGCCGAGGCGGGAAAACGAAGAACGAAATTCAACGATACGATGAAAAGAATCTGGATGACGACATTCCTGTCGCTGACATTGTGCGCAGGCCCCTGCGGAGGGCGGGCCCGCGCGAACGACAACCCGCCGCAGGAGAAGACCGCGAATCCCAAGGTCTACCTGACGCGCACGATCACGCCCGAGGCGCTGGTGCGCATCTACGAAGCGCTCGGCCGCGAAGCCACGGGACGGGTGGCCGTCAAACTCTCGACGGGCGAACCGGGCGGACACCACTTCCTGCAACCGGCGCTCGTCGCACCGCTGGTACGCAAGGTCGGCGGCACGATCGTCGAGTGCAACACCGCCTACGGCGGCGGACGCGCCCGCACGGCCGACCATCTCAAAGCGGCTGCCGACCACGGCTTCACCGCCATCGCCGCGGTCGACATCATGGACGCCGAGGGCGAAACGGCGCTTCCGGTCGAGGGCGGACGGCACCTCGCGGAGGACTACGTGGGCAAAAACTTTCTGAACTACGATTTCACGGTCGTGCTGTCGCACTTCAAGGGGCACGCGATGGGCGGCTTCGGCGGCGCGATCAAGAACATCTCGATCGGCATCGCCTCGTCGGCGGGCAAGGCGTGGATCCACTCGGCCGGCAAGACGAAAAACGCCGCCGAGATGTGGAGCGCCCTGCCCCCGCAGGACGACTTCCTGGAATCGATGGCCGAAGCGGCCAAGGCCGTCGCCGACCATTGCGGGGAGCGGATCCTCTACATCAACGTGATGAACAACCTCTCGGTCGACTGCGACTGCGACGCCCACCCTGCGGCACCCGAAATGGGCGACATCGGCATCCTCGCCTCGACCGACCCCGTGGCGCTGGACAAGGCCTGCGTCGACCTGGTCTACGCATCGGACGATCCCGGCAAAGTCCACCTGATCGAGCGCATCGAGTCGCGCCACGGCACCCACACGCTCGACCACGCGGCCGCGATCGGACTGGGCAACCCCGATTACGAACTGATCGACATCGATAATTAAATCCGCACAGAATGATGAACGACATCGTAAGAGTAGACCACGTCTTCGACTACAACGACTCGCTGGGCTGCGAGACGCTGCATCCGCTCGTCAGCGTCATCGACTTCTCGGAAGTGCGACCCATCCGCTCCTCGCTGCGCTCCTTCGGCGTCTATGCCATCTTCCTCAAAGACGTGAAGTGCGGCGACATGATCTACGGCCGCCAGACCTACGACTATCAGGAAGGAACGCTCGTCTGTCTCGCACCCGGACAGGTCTTCGGCGCGAAGGACGACGGACAGCTGCGCCAGCCCAAAGGCTGGGCGCTTCTCTTCCATCCCGACCTGCTGCGCGGCACGCAGCTGGGGCGCAACATCCGCAACTACACCTTCTTCTCCTACGAGGTGCGCGAAGCGCTCCACCTCTCGGAGCAGGAGCGGCGCACGATCCTCGACTGCCTGCACAACATCCGCCACGAGTTGCAGCACGCCATCGACCGCCACAGCCGCACGCTCGTCGTGAACAACATCGAGATGTTCCTCAACTACTGCGTGCGCTTCTACGACCGCCAGTTCATCACGCGCAGCGACGTGGCGGGAAAGGATATTCTGGCACGCTTCGAACGCACGCTCGACGACTATTTCCTCTCCGACAAACCCCAGACCGAAGGGCTGCCTACCGTGCAGTACTGCGCGCAGGAGCTCCACCTGTCGGCCAACTACTTCGGCGACCTGGTCAAACGCCTGACGGGAAAGACGGCGCAGGAGCACATCCGCCTGCGGCTCATCGATGCGGCCAAGGAGCGCATCGCCGACCCCGCGCGCTCGATCGCCGAGGTGGCCTACGAACTGGGATTCAAATACCCCGCGCACTTTACCAGACTCTTCAAGAATGTGGTCGGTTGCACTCCTAACAGGTACAGAAACATCAACTGACGCATTGCGCAACCGGCTGTCCGGCCGACTGTTCCGAGCGGTAAAAATGGTAAGAATCTCCGTAATCCGTCTATCGTCCGGCATGATCCTCCGCCCTATCTTTGCAAATGAAACGCTGGTCGGGAGGCACCGACCGGCAGACAAACGACAAGAACCATGAAAACGAAAACGATTCTTCTGACGCTCACCACCCTCTTCGCTGCCGCCGAGAGCGGCGACGCCCAAACGGCGCCGAACGATAAAAAAGTGCTGGTGGCCTACTTTTCCCACAGCGGCAACACGCGCGCCGTAGCCGAACGGATCGCTGCGGCCACGGGTGCCGATCTCTTCGAAATCGTCCCGCAGAAGCCCTACCCCGCGGAGTACCGCGCCGTCGTCGATCAGGCCAGGCGCGAGATCGGCGCGGACTACCGTCCGGCGCTGAAAACCGACCTGCCCGACGCCGGGCGATACGACGTGATCTACATCGGTTCGCCCTGCTGGTGGTCGACCGTCGCACCGCCCGTCGCGACCTTCCTCGCAGCACACGACTTCACGGGCAAGACCCTCATCCCCTTCATGACGCACGAAGGGAGCCGCATGGGCCGCAGCGAAACCGACATCCGACGGCTCTGCCCCGGCGCGACCGTGCGCAGCGGCGTCCCCATCCGCGGCAGCGGCGCAGCGCAGGCCGACCGCGAAATCCGACAGCTCGTCGAGGCGGCCGGACGCTGAGTGCGGACGGCACGCCGACGGTCGGAACCGCGCGGGCGAATACGAGTCGCAATCCGCCGCGCAGGGCGGCAGACGTTGGAGAGCCCATCGAAATCTGACGAAGTCCATTTTTGCGGACGAACACAAAAACACATAAAACGACCGTTGGAAATACAGACAACGCATCGGTCGTCATCCGGATTTTCCTATCTTTGCCCCTGAACGGAAAACAACGAACAACCAAAACCGAATCGAATGCTACGCAAACTCAGAATCGCAGCGGCCGTCGTCTGCTTCGCGCTCGTCACGCTGCTCTTTCTCGACTTCACCGGCACGCTCCACGCATGGTTCGGCTGGCTGGCGCGCATCCAGTTCCTGCCGGCCCTGCTGGCCGTGAACGTCGGCATCGTAGCGGCACTCGTCGTCGCCACGCTGCTTTTCGGCCGCGTCTACTGCTCGGTCGTCTGCCCGCTGGGCGTGATGCAGGACGGCATATCGCACCTCGCCGGCCGACGCACGAAGAACCGCTTCCGCTACTCGCCCGCGAAAACGGCGCTGCGCTACACCGTGCTGGCCCTCTTCATCGCCGCACTCGCGGCAGGCATCGGCTCACTGGTCGCACTGCTGGCCCCGTACAGCGCCTACGGCCGCATCGCGCAGAACCTGCTGGCTCCGCTCTGGGGATGGGGCAACAACCTGCTGGCCTACTTCGCCGAACGCATCGACAGCTACGCCTTCTATCGCACCGACGTCTGGGTGCGCAGTGCGGCGACCTTCGCCGTAGCGGCCGCGACTTTCGCTCTCATCGCCGTGCTGGCCTGGCGCAATGGCCGCACGTGGTGCAACACCGTCTGTCCCGTAGGTACGGTGCTGGGCTTCCTCGCGCGCTTCTCGCTGCTGCGCCCCGCGATCGACCCCGAAAAGTGCGTCGGCTGCAACCGCTGCGCACGCAACTGCAAGGCGTCGTGCATCGACGTCGAACACCACCGGATCGATTACAGCCGCTGCGTGGTCTGCATGGACTGCATCGACACCTGTCACAAAAACGCCATCGCCTACGAACTGCGGCCGAAAACCCGCAAGCCGGCGAAGGAAGAGAAGAGAGAGTCGGGAAGAGAGGAGAACCCCGCCGGTCTTTCGCGCCGCAGTTTTCTGTCGCTTACGGGCATATTCGCCGCACACACGGCACTCCGTGCACAGGAGAAGCTCACCGACGGCGGGCTGGCCGTCATCGAACAGAAAAAAATTCCCCGCCGTGCGACGCCGATCGTCCCGGCCGGCGCCGCGAGCCTGCGCAACATGGCGCACCACTGTACCGGCTGCCAGCTCTGCGTGGCCGTCTGTCCCAACGGCGTGCTGCGGCCCTCGGAAAAACTCACGTCCCTGATGCAGCCCGAAATGTCCTACGAACGCGGCTACTGCCGCCCCGAATGCACGAAGTGCTCCGAGGTCTGCCCCGCAGGAGCGATCCTCCCCGTGACGGCGGCCGAGAAGTCGTCCGTGCAGATCGGCCATGCCGTCTGGATACGTGCCAACTGCATGCCCCTGACCGACGGCGTCGATTGCGGCAACTGCGCCCGCCACTGCCCGTCGGAGGCCATCACGATGGTACCGTCCGACACCGCCGATCCCGACTCGCCGAAGATTCCGGTCGTCAACACCGAGCGCTGCATCGGCTGCGGCGCCTGCGAAAACCTCTGTCCGGCACGCCCGTTCAGCGCGATCTACGTCGAAGGGCACGAACGCCACCGAACCATTTAACCCCCGAAACCCATGGAGACCAACGATAAGAAAGGCATGGCCCGCCGCGAATTCCTCAAACGGCTGGGCGTCGGCACGGCCGCCACGGCCGCCGCACTGACCGGATGCGATTCGCGCCGCAACGCCGCAACGGGCGATCGTGCGGCGCAGGGCGAGATTCCGACCGACCGGATGACCTACCGCATCAACCCCAAGACGGGCGAGAAGGTATCGCTGCTGGGTTACGGGTGCATGCGCTGGCCGACCCTCAGCGGCGGCAGCGCACGCGACGGCGCCGACGAAATCGACCAGGAGGAGGTCAACCGGCTGGTCGACTTCGCCATCGCCCACGGCGTGAACTACTTCGACACCTCGCCCGCCTACTGCAAGGGACGCTCGGAGCGCGCCACGGGCATCGCTCTCAAACGCCATCCGCGCGACAGCTACTACATCGCCACCAAGCTCTCGAACTTCGCCCCCTCCACGTGGAGCCGCGAAGCGTCGATGGCCATGTACCGCAACTCGTTCAAGGAGTTGCAGGTCGACCGCATCGACTACCTGCTGCTGCACGGCGTGGGAATGGGCGGCGGAATGAAGGAGTTCGAAGCACGCTACATCGACAACGGCATCCTCGACTTCCTGCTCTCCGAACGCGAGGCGGGACGCATCCGCAATCTCGGATTCTCCTACCACGGCGACATCGCGGTCTTCGACCGCCTGCTCGCGGAGCACGACCGCTACCGGTGGGATTTCGTGCAGATCCAGCTCAACTACGTCGACTGGCGCCACGCCAAGGAGGTCAACACGCGCAACACCGACGCCGAATACCTCTACGGCGAACTGAGCCGCCGCGGCATTCCGGCCGTCATCATGGAACCGCTGCTGGGCGGACGCCTGTCGAACGTACACGACCACATCGCCGCCAAACTCCGCCAGCGCCGCCCCGAGCAGAGCGTCGCTTCGTGGGCCTTCCGCTTCGCGGGATCGTTTCCCGGCGTGCTGACCGTACTGAGCGGCATGACCTACATGGAGCACTTGCAGGACAACCTGCGCACCTTCTCGCCGCTCGACGAGCTGACCGACGCCGACCGCGAATTCCTCGAAGAGACGGCGCAGGCATTGCTGCGCTACCCGACCATTCCGTGCAACGACTGCAAGTACTGCATGCCCTGCCCCTACGGGCTCGACATCCCGGGCATTCTGCTCCACTTCAACAAGTGCATCAACGAAGGACGGATGCCCTCGTCGTCGCGCGACAGCGCCTACCGGCAGGCACGGCGCGCCTTTCTGGTGGGGTACGACCGTTCGGTGCCGCGCCTGCGGCAGGCCGACCATTGCATCGGCTGCAACCAATGCGTGCCGCACTGTCCGCAGAACATCGACATCCCCGCGCAGATGCAGCGAATCGACCGCTTCGTCGAGGACCTCAAACAGAACAGGGAATTCTGACGGCCTATGGAATACCGGACATTGGGACGAACGGGGCTCCGCGTGAGCGCCGTGGCACTCGGCTGCGAGGGCTTCATGCACAAGCGGGCCGAAGAGGTGAAGGCCGATTTCGACTTCGCGATCGGACACGGCATCAACTTCGTCGACATCTACTCGTCGAACCCCGACCTGCGCGCCGACATCGGTGCGGCGCTCGAAGGACGGCGCGGGGAGTTCATCATCCAGGGCCACCTCTGCACCGTATGGGAGAACGACCAATACCTGCGCACGCGCGATCCGCAGAAGAGCGCCGACTCGTTCGAACGACAGCTGCGGCAATTGCGCACCGACTATCTCGACGTGGGGATGATCCACTACGTCGACGCCGAGGCCGACCTGCGTACGGTCTTCGACGGGCCGATCATCCGGCTCGCCCAGCGGCTCAAAGCCGAGGGGCGCATCCGCTCGATCGGCCTGAGCAGCCACAACCCCGCCGTGGCGCGCATGGCCGTCGAAACGGGGCTCGTCGACGTACTGATGTTCTCGATCAATCCGGCCTACGACCTGCAACCCGCAAGCGAGGACGTCGACGCGCTGTGGGCCGACGAAAGCTATGCCCGCACGCTGCACAACGTCGATCCCGAACGCGAACGGCTCTACGAACTGTGCGAGCGCACGTGCGTGGGCATCGACGTGATGAAGGTCTACGGCGGCGGCGACCTGCTCAGCGAGGCGAACTCGCCCTTCGGCCGCGCACTGACGCCCGTGCAGTGCATCGAGTATGCGCTCACGCGCCCCGCCGTGGCGGCCGTCATGGTCGGCTGCAAGAGCCGCGCGGAGATCGAAGCGGCGCTGGCGTGGTGCGACGCTCCGGCCGCCGAACGCGACTACACTGCGGTGATGACGGGACTGGAACGCTTCTCGTGGCGGGGACACTGCATGTACTGCGGCCACTGCGCCCCCTGTTCGGCGGGCATCGACATCGCGGCAGTCAACAAATTCCGCAACCTCGCGCAAGTGCAGGGCGAGATTCCCGAAACGGTGCGCGAACACTACCGCACGCTCGCGCACCACGCCTCGGAGTGCATCGGTTGCGGGCTGTGCGAACCCCGATGCCCGTTCGGCGTAGAGATCGTCGAGGCGATGCGCCGCGCCGCCGAACGGTTCGGATACTGAAACGACAAACCATGAAACGAAACACGACCTTCCTGACCGACGACCAGCGGCTGCAACTCATCGACCTGCTGCATGTCGAAGCGTGCTCGTGCGTAATCCGCAACGGCGATGTGACCCGCATCTTCCGCGAACGGGGCGTAAAAGACCTCTACCGCCTGCTCGAAGAGGAGCCCGAACTGCTGGACGGCGCCTTCGTCGCCGACAAGGTGGTGGGTAAAGGCGCGGCGGCGCTGATGATTCTGGGCGGCGTCGGCGAACTCCACGCCGACGTCATCAGCCGGCCGGCGCGGCTGCTGCTCGCCGCATCGCCCGTACACGTGAGCTACACGCTCGAAGTACCCTATATCGTCAACCGGACACGAACGGGGCAATGCCCCGTGGAGACGCTCTGCCGCGACTGCGCCACCGCCGCCGAAGCGCTGCCGCTGATCCGCAACTTTATCGAAGGACAAAAATGAAAGCCTTTTTCCACTCTATACTGACAGCCGCGCTGCTGTTCGCAGTTCCGGCCGCCGTCGCCGACGAGTTACCCGACAGCGTGCGGCAGCGCCCCGTCTACCCGATCGAGGAGGTCGTCGTTACGGGCACGCGCAACGAAACCGACGTCCGCCTCCTTCCGATGACCGTCTCGGTGGTCGACCGCGCCGCGATCGAACGCAGCGGCCGGCAATCGCTGCTGCCCATACTCACCGAACAGGTGCCGGGGCTCTTCGCCACCGCGCGCGGGATCATGGGCTACGGAGTCTCGACCGGAGCGGCGGGCGGCATGTCGCTGCGCGGCATCGGCGGCGCACCGCAGGCGGGGCTGCCGACCACGGGCCTGCTGGTACTCATCGACGGCCATCCGCAGTATATGGGGCTCATGGGACATCCGATCGCCGACGCCTACCAGTCGATGCTGGCCGAGCGCGTCGAAGTCGTACGCGGCCCCGCCTCGGTACTCTACGGTTCCAACGCCATGGGCGGCGTCATCAACATCGTCACGCGCAAGCAGCGCGAGGAGGGCATCCGCACCGACCTGCAAGCCGCCTACGGCTCCTACAACACGTTGCAGACCGAGCTGTCGAACCGTATCCGCAAGGGACGCTTCACGAGCGTCGTCACCGGCTCCTACAACCGCACCGACGGCCACCGCGCCGACATGGGCTTCGAACAGTACGGCGGCTACGCCAAGCTGGGATACGAGCTTTCGAGAGCATGGACGCTGTCGGGCGACGTGAACCTGACGCACTTCAACGCATCGAATCCGGGCGAGGTGACGGCGCCGCTCATCGACAACGACTCGCGCATCACACGCGGACGGGCCTCCGCCGCCCTGGCCAACCGCTACGACCGCACGTCGGGCGCCCTGAGCCTCTTCTACAACTGGGGGCGGCACAAGATCGACGACGGCTATGCCGCGGGCAGCGAACCGCTCGACTACCGGTTCAACTCGCGCGACCGGATGCTGGGGGTGTCGTGGTACCAGAGTGCGCAGCTCTTCGCGGGCAACCGGCTGACGGTAGGCTTCGACTACTTCCACTTCGGCGGCGAATCGTGGAACCGGTTTCTCGACGGACACGAAGAGCCGCAGGTTGACAAGACGCAGGACGAGGTGGCCGGTTACGTCGACTTCCGACAGTCGCTCGGCACATGGCTGACGCTCGATGCGGGCCTCCGCGTCGACCGCCACTCCCATGTGGGCACCGAGTGGGTGCCGCAGGCAGGTGTCTCGTTCCACCTGCCGCGCAGCGCCGAGATCAAGCTCTCGGCCGGCAAAGGATTCCGCTACCCCACCATCCGCGAACTCTACATGTTCCGCCCCGCGAACCCCGACCTGCGTCCCGAGCGGCTGTGGAGCTACGAACTGTCGCTCTCGCAGCGGCTATGGGAGGGACGGCTCTCCTACGGCATCAATCTCTTCTATATCGACGGCGAAAACCTGATCCTGCGTATGCCCGTCAACGGGCGGCAGATGAACGTCAACACCGGCCGGATCGAGAATGCGGGCGTCGAAGCCGAAATCGCATACCGCATCTCGGCGGCATGGAGCGTCGACGCCAATTACAGTTTCCTGCACATGGAGCATCCCGTGCTGGCCGCTCCCGAACACAAACTCCACGTCGGAGCCTCCTTCACGCAGGGCCGCTGGTCGGTCTCGACGGGCCTGCAATACGTGGAGGGTCTCTACACTTCGATCGTCGTCGGAGGGACGGGCAGCGACGCACAGGAAAATTTCATCCTGTGGAACCTGCGCGCAGGTTTCCGCATCTCGCGCAAATTGCGTATCTTCGTCGACGGAGAGAACCTGCTGGCGCAGCGTTATGAGATCAACGCCGGATTCCCCATGCCGCGTGCAACCGTGCTGGGCGGTCTGGACATGCACTTTTAACGAATTACTCGAAATACCGGAACTTTCATTCAACCATTCATAAAAAAGTGATATGCAAACGACTTCCGTAAAACTCTATTCGCTGGAATACAGCGAAGCGAAAACCTATCTGGCGGCCGCCCTCTTCCTCGCGGGCAACATCGTCCTGCCGCAGCTCTTCCACACGATCCGTCTGGGCGGGCCGACATGGCTGCCGATCTACTTCTTCACGCTCGTGGGCGCCTACAAGTACGGCTGGCGCGCGGGGCTGCTCACGGCACTTGCGTCGCCCGTAGCCAACGCACTGCTCTTCGGGATGCCCGCCGCGGCGGCACTGCCCGCGATCGTACTCAAATCGGTGCTGCTGGCCGGCGCCGCAGGCTATGCCGCCGCACGCTTCCGCCGTGCGTCGCTCGCACTGCTGGCAGCCGTCGTACTCTTCTACCAGGCGGCCGGCACATTGTGCGAATGGGCCCTCGCGGGTTCGTTCCACACCGCCGTGCAGGACTTCCGCATCGGCCTGCCGGGCATGTTGCTGCAAATCTTCGGCGGCTGGGCATTCATCAATTTCATAATCCGCAAGTAAGACGATGCGCAAACTGGGATTCGGCTGTATGCGGCTGCCGCTCGCAGAGGCCGGCAACTTCAAGGCCGTGGACATCGCCGAGGTCGAACGCATGGTCGACACCTTCCTCGAACGGGGCTTCACCTACTTCGACACGGCCTACATGTACCACGATTTCCACAGCGAGTGCGTCGTGCGCGAGGCGCTCGTCGAGCGTCATCCCCGCAGCAGCTTCACACTGGCCACCAAGCTCCCGACGATGTTCCTCAAAGCCGAAGGGGATCAGGAGCGGATCTTCGCCGAACAGCTCTCGAAATGCGGCGTCGACTACTTCGACTACTACCTGCTGCACAATCTCAACACCGCGAACTACCGCACCGTCGAGCGCTTCGACAGCTTCGCCTTCGCCGCCCGCATGAAAGCCGAGGGGCGTATCCGCCACGTCGGATTCTCGTTCCACGACAGCGCGGAGCTGCTCGACGAGATCCTCGCGGCGCACCCCGAAACGGAGTTCGTGCAGTTGCAGATCAACTACCTCGACTGGGACAATCCCAGTATCCAGTCGCACCGCTGCTACGACGTGGCGCGCCGTCACGGCAAGCCGATCGTGGTGATGGAACCGGTCAAGGGAGGTTCGCTGGCGACGGTTCCGCCCGCCGCCGAACGACTCTTCCGCGCCGTGCATCCCGACCTCTCGCCCGCCTCGTGGGCGATCCGCTATGCCGCGAGTCTGGACGGCGTAATGACCGTTCTCAGCGGCATGTCGTCGATGGCGCAGCTGCTCGACAACACGGACTACATGCACGACTTCCGACCGCTCGACGACGCCGAACGCGCCACGGTGGCCGAAGCCGTCAAAATCATCAACGATGCGATCGCCATCCCCTGCACGGCTTGCCGCTACTGCGTAGAGGGGTGTCCGAAGCATATCGCCATTCCCGACTACTTCGCGCTCTACAACGCCGACCGCCAGTCGGTGAACCACCTCTTTTCGATCCAGCAGACCTACTACGACAACCTGGCCCAGACGCACGGACGCGCCTCGGAATGCATCGGCTGCCGCAAATGCGAACGCAGCTGCCCGCAACACCTGCCGATCGTCGACGATCTGAAACGGGTCGCAGCGACGTTCGAAACGGCCGGATAACCGGATAAAAACTGACGAATATGGCAAAAATCCTCTTTCTCGGAAACTTGGGCGTCGTGGAGATCGTCCTCATCGCACTGATCGTACTGCTGCTCTTCGGAGGCCGCAAGATTCCCGAACTGATGAAGGGCATCGGCCGGGGCATCCGCTCGTTCAAGGAGGGTGCCCGAGGCGACGGCGAGGAACCGAAGCAGAAGGAGTGACCGCACATCGGCGGAATCGGCACCGGCGGAAGAACGTTCCGCCGGTCGTTTCGTACGCCGCACACGAAGATGCGTCCCGGCCGGTTGCACGGGAACGGTCTGGTATCTATCCGTCAGTAGATCAACGGCGCCGCCGACCGATGGATTCCGGCAGGAAACGACATGCTCGCTTCCTGCCGTTCCCTCCCCACTCCCGCGATCCGTTCTTCCACTGCGAACGAACTCGCCGCCGGAACTCCGCACCGGAAATTTCGCCGATTCGAAAAAATCGTTTACCTTTGCGTAAAACATCAGATGATACGATGAAATCAGGTCCGAAAACGCCCCTTCGCAAACACTCGCTGGCCGATACGTTGGCCCAACGGCTGCAACGCCGTATCGCAGCGGGAAAATTCCGCACGGGCGAACGGCTGCCGACTGAATCGGAGCTGATGCGCATGTTCGGCGTCGGCCGCTCGACGGTACGCGAAGCGGTACGGATGCTATCCGACCGGGGATTCCTGAACGTGCGGCAGGGCGCAGGGACATTCGTCGCAGCCCCCGCAGCGTCCGATGCCCTCGTGGAGCAGCGGTTGCGTCGCGCCGATATCCGCGAGTTGGACGAAGTACGGAAAATTCTGGAAGCGGCCATTGTCGAACGCGCCGCCGCACGCCGCACGCCGCAGGACATGGAGCGGATCGAATCTCTGCTCGCCCAACGGGGCGAGGCCGCCGAAGCGGGCGACCTGGAACGGTGCATCGCCGCCGACATCGCCTTCCATGCAGCCATAGCCGAAGCCACGCACAACGAAATCCTGAGCGAACTCTACCGGACGACAACCGGCCACCTGCAAAAGGGATTCCGTCACATCTACCGCGACACGGCCTGTTTTCGCGCCTCCCAACCGACGCACGCACGGCTGGCACGGAACATCGCCGACACCGACGTACAGCAGGCGCTCGACACGATCGCCGTCATTCTGGACGAACCCTGATCCCCCGACGATGGACACGCTCACGAAACCCATATCCGCACCGCGCCGGCGAACGACCGCCGACACGGTCTATCCGATCCTGCTGCTCGTCAGCGTCACCCACCTGCTCAACGACATGATGCAGTCGGTGATTCCGGCGGTCTATCCGCTGCTCAAAGCCAAATTCGGTTTTTCGTTCGCCCAGATCGGTCTCATCACGCTCGTCTTCCAGATGACCTCCTCGATCCTGCAACCTTTCGTCGGCCGCTATGCCGACCGCCATCCGAGACCCTATTCACTGGCCGCGGGAATGTGTTTCACGCTGGCGGGACTCTTCGCGCTGGCCCTCGCCCCCGGCTTCGCACCGATCCTTCTGGCCGTCGCACTCATCGGCTGGGGATCGTCGATCTTCCACCCCGAATCGTCGCGCGTGGCCCAGCTCGCATCGGGCGGGCGCAAAGGGCTGGCACAGTCGATCTTCCAGGTCGGCGGCAACGCCGGAAGCGCCTTCGGGCCGCTGCTGGCCGCGCTCGTCGTCATTCCCTACGGCCAGACCTCGATCATGTGGTTCGCCCCGGCCGCACTGCTGGCCATCGGCATCCTCCTCCGCATCGGCAACTGGTACAAACGACAACTGACCGCCGCGACCGCCGCACCGGTAACCGCAACAACCGCAGCAGCCGAATTGCCCCGCCGCAAGATCCGCCGTGCGCTGCTGATCCTCACGATGCTGGTCTTCTCGAAATATTTCTACATCGCCTGCATGACCAACTATTTCACCTTCTTCCTTATGGACAAATTCGCCTTCTCGGTGCAGGACGCGCAATACAGCCTCTTCGCATTCCTCGCGGCATCGGCCGCAGGCACGGTCATCGGCGGGCCGCTGGGCGACCGCATCGGACGGAAATACGTCATCTGGGGGTCGATTCTCGGAGCGGCACCCTTCGCCCTGATGCTGCCCTACGCCGGATCGGGCGGTGCCGTGGCGCTGGCGATCCTCGTCGGACTGATTATCTCGTCGGCCTTCTCGGCCATCGTGGTCTACGCCACCGACCTGATGCCCGGCCGAGTGGGAATGATCGCCGGCCTCTTCTTCGGGCTGATGTTCGGACTGGGCGGACTGGGTTCGGCCTTCTTCGGCTGGCTGGCCGACCGAACCAGCATCGAATTCATCTTCCGCGTCAGCGCGCTGCTGCCCCTGATGGGGATCATCACGGGATTCCTGCCAGACGTCGAACGCAAACGATGATACACTACCAATCGCCACTCAACTTTCATGGACACGATGCAATACACCCACCTCTACCGCTCACCGCTCGGCACGATCACACTGGCTGCCGACAGCGAAGGCCTGACAGGACTCTGGTTCGAAGGGCAGAAATATTTCGCCGCGACGCTCGACGCCCGGCACGAAGAGACGATGCTGCCGATATTCGAGCAGACCCGCCGCTGGCTGGACAACTATTTCGGAGGGAATGATCCGCGACCGACGCCGCCCCTGCACCTGCAAGGTTCACCGTTCCGGCTGGCCGTGTGGGAAATTCTGCGGCAAATCCCCTTCGGGAAGACGATCACCTACGGAGAGATCGCCCGTGAAATCGCCCGCCGGCAAGGCTCGAAAACCGTCCCGGCACAAGCCGTAGGCGGCGCTGTCGGACACAATCCCGTCAGCATCATCGTTCCCTGCCATCGGGTCGTGGGGAGCAACGGCAGCCTGACGGGCTATGCGGGCGGCATCGAGCGGAAGGTACGGCTCCTCGCCCTCGAAAAAGCGGATATGACGGGGCTGTTCGCTCCGCAAAAAGGCACAGCCCTGTAAAAGCCGAAACAGCAGGAGCACCTTCGTATCGTCGTGCCTGACCGTTCCGTTCCCGCTTTGGGATTCCGCGGCGAACGAAGCAGCCGGAAAGAGTGCCGATGCCAAACCGCAGTGCGGAGGACGTCGAGGGACCGACGTTTCGACGGGGATTTATGAATCGTCAAGAAACGGCAGAAGACCGACATACCGTTCAAAATCAAACTGTGCGGCATTACCAAACGCATCATCGACAAATACAGACGCGAGGTCGCGGGAACGAACCTCGTACTGCCTGTGCCCGACATCGCCTACTGTAACCGCATCCTGAAAAGAATCGCCGTCGAGGTCGGAATCGACAAGGCGGTCACCTACCATCTGAGGCGCCATACGTTCGCAACGACCAACGCGCTGATGCAAGGCATCCGCATCGAAGTGGTCAACCGATGCGGGTTTCCGGCCGGTCTTCGGCGGTCATTAGACGGTCATTCGGCGGGAGTGTCCGGAAAGTCCGGAGAGAAGATCACGTGCGGAGCAGCGTTTCGCGGATGCGTCTCAGGGCTTTGGTGATCTGCGCTTCGACGGTCTTGACCGAAATCCGCATCTGATTGGCGATCGCTGCGTTGGAAAGCCCCTCTTCACGGCTTTTGCGGAATACTTCGCGGCAGCGGTCGGGCAGTTGCGAGACCGCTTCGGCGATCAGTAACAGCATTTCGTCGGCTTCAAGCTGCAATGCTTCCGGATTCGTGAAGAGCGGTTCAGGGCCCTTCCCGATGGGAATTCCGTCGGTTCGTTCGTCGCGAAGCCGGTTGAGCGCGCGGTTACGCACGGCGCGAAACAGATAGGCCCGGACGGAAGTCGAGATACGGAGTTCCCCGGCATGCTGCCAGATGTGCGTAAAGGTGTCCAATACAATCTCCTCGGCAGAGGTGCGGTCGTGGAACCAACAGGCCGCGAACCTGCAAAGCGGGGCGTAATAACGGTCGAACAACTCCCTGAAAGCGGCGGTTCCCCCCCCCTCCCTCGGCTGATGTGTTTCCACAAAACCATGTCGTGTTCGTTTTCCGGCCTCATCGTATCGCTAAAAGAAATTCAGACAAATAAAGATAGACATTTTCGGGGATAAAACGGATGCGGAACGTATGAATTTTTCATTTCGAAATTATTCAGTTTCTGTTATCCTGCGGAATGCGGAACGCTTGCAATCGGGACTGCGTTAAACAAGGGGCCTGCTGAAACACTCCAGCAGGTCCCTTTGCAAGTCCAGACGCATTATTCGAGCAGTTCGTTGTTACCCCAGACATTCAGTTCTGCGATACACCATCCCCGGAAAGTCGGGTTATAAGTCTTGTTCGTATAGCTGGCGTGAATGCGCAGCCGGACGTAACGCGCATGCTGGTAGTCGTCGAGCATCGGACTGATGACCACCCCCATCGGATCCAGCGGCGAGTCGGGATCGGTCCGGTTGTCGCGGTATGTCTGGGTGTAGGTCCAGTTGGCGTCGTTCGCTGCACCGAGGCCGTCGCCGGCGATCTCCTTCGCGGTCCAAACCTCCAAGTGGGCGATGCCGTAGCGTGCGCCGTCCTCCGGTTTGCCGGTAGTCATGTAGCGCTGATTGAACTGGAAGCCGCGTACGGTCACCTCTTTGCCCAGATCGATGACGAAGTCGTAAGGCGGATCGGCTTTCTCTTCGTCGGCGTTGCAGTAGCCGAAGGTGTTGATGTCTTCGTCGAACATCTTCTCCACTTCGTAGTTGGGCTTGGCTTTGGGGGCGGCGAGCACCTTCCATCCGCTGCGTTCGAGCAGCACGGGTGCGGGCGGTCCCGGCTTGACGAGCTTGTTGAAGAGGATGTAACGGACACTGCCCGTCGGCGAGACCGTCGCCTGCGAGTCGCCCTTGATCGAATCGATGGTGATCGGCAACAGGTACGGCTCCTCGTCGGGCATGCGCTCGCTGAACAGCTCCACTTTCATCGTCGAGGAGAGCGTGTTGTAGCGGGGCAGCATGACTTCGGTGGTCGAAAATTCGTAGGCCTCCGAGGGGCAGAGCTTGTATGAGGTTCCGTGCGCCGCGTTATAGGTCCCGACCAGTTCGGGGGCAGTCTTGAATACGACGGTTATGTAGTTGCCGCTGATCTGCTCGGCCTCCACGCGGATGTCGAGGGTCTGCTTCTTGGGGCTTTCCACCGTAATCACTTCGGCGTCGGCCGTAGCGTCCTGAATGCTCAGCAGCGCAGGCTGCCCGAGCGTCGGACCTTCGTCGTCCTTGCAGCCCGCCGCTGCGATGAGCAGGGCGACGGCGGCCAGAAGACGCATGTTCGCATATCGTTTCATAATCGTTTGCGTTTAAGAGTTCGTCTCAGCATTAGAATTTGACATCGACCAGCACGGGAATATGATCCGAGGCCCTCTTGATGTCGCCTTTGTTGAAGTCGAGCATGATCTTGGTGCCGACCACTTCGCACTTCGCGCCGTTGCCGTTCCACAACAGGATGTAATCGATACATTTGTCCGGCGCCTGCGAAGAGTGGGTGAAGTCGCTCGCACCGTGGGGCGTCAGGATCGTCCAGTCCGTCTTCAATTTGGAGATGGTGGGCGAATCGGGACGGGCGTTGAAGTCGCCGCCGAGGAAGACGGGTTTCTTCGAGCCGCCGAATTCTCGTTCGATGACCTTGTTGATTTCATCGACCTGCCCTGCCTGAGCCAGCGAGGATACATGGTCGAGGTGGGTGGTGGCGAAGACATATTTCTCGAACTCCACGACGACCATCACGCGGGGTTCGGCGCCGTCGCCCTTCGGCAGCGGAGCGGCAAAGGCACGAACGGGTTTCTCACGGCTGGCGATTCCGTCGCCGTAGGCTCCGCCCTGATAGGCCATCGCCCGCGAATATTCGTAACTCCACTCCTTGCCCATCAACTCGGCGAACTTCTTGAGTTGGAAGACCCTGCCGGTGCGAACCGTACAGCTGTCCAGTTCGCTGATGCCCACCAGATCGGCTTTGCCCTCGGTCATCATATCGGCGATCATCTGGTAGCTGCCGTCGCTGACGTACTTGGTAAAGACGCCGACGTTGTAGGTCACCAGACGTGTCGCGCCGTCGGTCTTGGGATAGTAGTCCCGGACGGGTTCTTCGGGGTTTTCGGGTTTCAGATGGGGCGGAACTTCGTCTTCGGAGGAGGAACTGCTGTTGCAGGCCGTTGCCGGGCAGGTGAGGCCGAGCAGCAGCATGATGGTAAGATATTTTTTCAGAATGTTCATCGTTTCGTTCGTTTTTGAAGTTAGCATTAAGAATTAAAAGTCGAGGCCGTCGTTCCAGCCGGGGTTTTGCGTCAGGGCACCGCCGGTCAGCGAGCGGTCGTCGGTCGGAATCGGGTAGTAGTAGTCACGGGCTTCGTTCCACTCGCCCGGATTCTTCTTGTGGGGCGAGATGTAACCGTGATCGCCTTCCGAGAGGAAGATGTCCTGATCGATCTCCATGATGAGCGGAGCTTTGGTCGAGGGCGTCTCTCCCTTGGTTTTGAGATAGATGTCGGGCGTACCGTCTCCGTCGAGGTCGTATTCGCCCTTGGAGGGGATGTAGAGGCCCAGCAGCGGCTGCGTGAAGGCCTTGCCTTCTTTCCAGCGGATGAGGTCGTAGTAACGGTGGCCCTCCTGAAGCAGTTCAATGGTGCGCTCGCGGCGGATTTCGAGCAGTACGCCTTTGTTCGGCCCTGTCACGTTGGGGTAGCCTGTCTCAGGGGCCGAAAGGTACGGGTCGGGGTTGGCGTTGGCGTGATCCATGTCCAGATTGGGCATACCTACGCGATCGCGCAGTTTCTTGATCGACAGATCGATGTCGGCCTGCGTCAGCGTACCCAGCTCGGCTTTGGCTTCGGCGTAGTTGAGGTAGATCTCGGCCGTGCGGATGATCGGCAGGTCGGTGTACGAGAGGTTGTACCCGTCGGAACCGAAATCGGCGGGAGCGACGAACTTGATGGGCTGATAGCCCGTCATGCAGGTCGACAGGCTCGGCACTTCGACCTTGGTGGAGTTGATGCGCGTGTAACCCGGCGTGCGGATCGATTGCGCCAGACGCGGATCGCGGTTCCGGCACTCGTCCCGGAACTCCATCGTTTCCCAGCCCGCCTTGTCCGTGAAACGCGTGCCGTCGGCCATCAGATAGCTGGCGACGATCTTGCGCGTCAGCCCCGGACGGCCGTAGGAGGTGTTCAGCGAGTAGAAGGTGCTGTTGTGGAATACGCTTAGCCCCTTGTTGTAATCGCGGGCGAGGACGACCTCGATCTGCTGGGCGTCTTCCGACACGAACAGGTCGCGGTAGGCGGTCTGCGTGCCGCCCGATGTGTAGAGTCCGTAGCCGCTGTTGGTGATGAACTCTTCGGAAGCCTTCGCCGACAGGCTGAGGTAGTATTTCCAGTCGTTCTCCGGAAGGTCGATGTCGTGGTATTTGCGGAACGTGCCTTCGAAGAGACAGAAACGCGATTTCAGGGCCAGAGCCGTCCATTTCGTGATACGGTAGAGGTCGTGTTTGGTGGGCAGGTAGCGGATGGCGAAATCGATGTCCTCGATCATGCGCTGCATGACGTATTCTCGCGAATCGCGCGGACGATTGAGTTCAGCATCGGCCGAGCCGATCGGTTTCGCATACCACGGCACGTCGCCGAACCGCTTGATCTTTTCGAAATAGAAATAGGCGCGGAAGAAACGGGCCAGCGCGTCGTAGTGGTTACGGACGTCGAGGTCCTTGCAGTTGACCGAGTATTCGAGCAGCGTGTTGATATCGCGCAGGTCGGTCCATGTCCAGCCGCCGCCCGATGCGGGGATCGTGCGGCCGCCGCGCATCTCCTGAGGCAGGTCGTTGTGAATGATGTTGTCCCAGTACTCGTTGTAGAGCCCGTCGGACGGGAAGACCGTGTAGAATTTGTTGCTGAAAGCCTGCAACTCGTTTTCGTTCGAGAAAAAGGTTTCGGGCGACATTTGGGCCAGCGGGTATTTGTCGAGCCACTCTTCGCAGGAGACGAGCGCCATGGTGCAGCCTGCGGCCAGTATCAATAATATTTTTTTCATGGTTCTGCTTGTTTGATTAGAATGTGACATCCACGCCGAACATGTAGGTCTTCTGCCACGGGTAGGTGCGCATCTCGTCGTTCATGGCGGCCATTTCGGGATCGATATAGTCCGAGTGAATGGGCGACCATGTGGCGAGATTCTCTCCCGTGAAGTAGACGCGAAGGTTTTCGATCAACACTTTGCGGGTCCATTTCTTGGGCAGCGTGTAGCCTATCGTGAGGTTCTTCAGACGGCAGTAGCGGATGTTCTGCATATAGCGGTCGTTGACGGCCGTCAGCTCGCGGTTGGTGCCTGAAAGGGCTACATAGCCGCGCGGACGGGGGAAGTAGGCGTCGGGATTCTCTTCGCTCCAATACATCTCGTGGAAGTCTTTGGGAATCCAGCTCGCATACGGACGGGCATAGGGTCCCCAGAAGGCGATCGTATTGGCTTTGGGATACCAGTGGCGGCGTCCGATGCCCTGAAAGAAGATCGAAAAGTCGATGCCCGCCCACGACATGCTCAGCGTCGTGCCGTAATGGAACCGCGGCTGGCTGTTGCCGATGATCTCCCGGTCGCCCGGATCGTCGACCGTGTTCTTGCCGATAGAGATCACGTTGTCGCCGTCCAGATCGAGGAATTTCAGGTCGCCGGCGTGCAGGCCGCGTTCCGAGCCGGCCGCAGCGTTGATCCGGTTGTTGACGGCGGTCTGATCGACGGCATAGCCGGCAGCCTCGGCGTCCGTGGCGAAGAGTCCGCCGATGCGGTAGCCCCAGATCTCACCCCAGCGCATACCTTCGTAGTAGGACTTGGCGAACGTGCGGTCGGGGTTGTCGTATTTGGTGATGTCGGTCACGTAGTCGTTGAAGGTAACCGTCACGCTGTAAGTGAACGGCCGACGCAGAAGCTGGAACTCGTCGCGCCAGCTGAGCGAGAGCTCGTAACCCTTGGTGCGCAGGTCGGCGCTGTTCATCTTGGGCGAATCGGCGCCGTAAACGCTCGGCAGGGCGACGCCGGAGGTCAGCATGTCCTTCGTATCGCGGATGTAGAAGTCGGCGCTGAAAGCCAGACGGTTGTTCAGGAAGCTCATGTCTACGCCCAGATTGTTGTGGATCGAGGTTTCCCACGAGAGGTTCGAGGCCACGGGGGCCGAAATGGTGGCTGTCGTGGGTTTGTCGCCGCCGAACAGATAGTTCTGGTTGCCGATCGAGATTTTGCGGATATAGTCGTAGTAGCCTACGTTCTGGTTGCCCAGCTGTCCGTACGAATACCTGATCTTGAAGTTGTTGAATTTTTCGCGGATGCCCTCGAAGAAAGGCTCTTCCGAGATGCGCCATCCGAGCGAGAACGAGGGGAAGAAACCCCAGCGGTGACCGCGCTTGAAGCGCGACGTGCCGTCGTAGCGGCCGCTCACCTCCACGAGGTATTTGCCTTTGTAGTCGTAGTTCAGACGGCCGAAGAAGCCCATCAGGGCGTATTCGTTCTAGCCGCCGCCGACCTCCATGCGTTCGTTGCCGTCGGCGTCCTGTCCCACCAGATTGAGGTCCATCAGCGTTTCGGAGAGCAGGTTGTAGCCCGTGGCCGATACGTCTTTGAGGTACTTGGTCTCCCAGTTGAAACCGGCCATCGCCTTGAAGTTGTGCTTCTCGTTCCACGTGTGTGCGTAGGTGGCGTAGACGTTGGCCTGATAGTAGTTGTGCATCATGGTCTTTTCGTAGAGCTTGTCTTGGAAGCGGCTGCCCGTCGAGAGGGTTTGCACTTCGCCCGGATACTGCGAGTATTCGGTATTGACCTGACGGTTGAGGTTGTGCTGGGTGTTGAACATGTAGGTGAAGTTACCCTTGATCTCCAACCCTTTGACCGGGGTCCACGTCAGCTCCGTGGTGGTCGACATGTTGTCGGTCTTGTCCTTGTTGTAGTGGCCGCCCTTGTTCATGATCGTGGGCAGGCCGTCCATGATCGAGTATTTCGACAGCGAGGTGTAGTAGACGCTCGTGCCGTCGGGGTTATAGGGCATCATCGAGGCCAGTGCGTGTACCGTGCCGAGCGAGAAGGCTGTATTGACTCCGCTGGGGCCGGGGTAGTAGTACTGGTAGTTGTAGTAGCTGGTGTTATTGCTGATTTTTAGCCACTTGTTGATGTCGAACGAAATTTTCGAACGGAAGTTGATCCGCTGCAAGCGGTCGGGGTCCTGACGGAAGAGTCCCTCTTCGCTGTAATAGTTGCCCGAAAGCATGTACTTCACCTTCGAGTTGCCGCCCGACAGCGAGACGCTGTGGCTCGTGCTGGGATGCTCGTCCTTGAACAGGTAGTGGTACCAGTCGAAGTTGGCGTAATAGACATATGTGTCGCGGCCGTCGCGCTGGTCGATCTTCACCCACGGACGTTCGGGATTTTCGACCTTGTCGTTGCGGCGGGCCCATAATTCCATCATGTCCTGCTCGGTATAGTTGGTGTAGTTGGTACCTGCGTCGGCATGCCAGAACAGGTCGTTGACGTACACCGAATAGTAGCCGCGGGTCTCGTAATCGGTCGAGGTGGTGGGAGAATTCCAACCCCAGCGTCCACTGTACGACACGCGGGTTTTGTCCGAATCGTCGCCCTCCTTGGTAGTCACCAGTACGACGCCGTAAGCCGCGCGTGCGCCGTAGATGGCGGCGGCCGAGGCATCCTTGATCACCGAGATCGAGGCCACGTCGTTGGGGTTGAGTTTCATCAGGTCGCCTTCGGCGCCGTCGATCAGCACGAGCGGCGAACCGCCGTTGATCGAGGTGATACCGCGGATGTTCAGGTCGGCCGAGTTGCCCGGACGGCCCGACGAGGTCGAGATCGTCAGACCCGGAACCGCACCTTGAAGCATGTGGGCTACGGACGGCGCCGAACGGTTTGCAAGCTGCGTGTCGTCCACCGTGGTGATGGCTCCCGTCAGATTGACCTTCTTCTGGGTGCCGTAACCTACTACTACGACGTCCTCCATCCTCACGGCGTCTTCTGCGAGGAATACCTCGAGACTGTTCTGCGAGACGGGCACCGAGACTTTCTTGGAGATGTAGCCCAAGTAGGTGAAGCTGAGCACCGCATCGGCGTCGGGAACGGTGATGGTGAAACTGCCGTTGTTCCCGGAAACGGTGCCGCGGGTATTGTCGCCCTCCAGCGTGACGGCGACGCCGGCCAACGGCAGTTCGTGGGAGTCGTTGACCGTACCGGTGATCGTGCGCGATCCGGCCGGAGTCTTGCGTGCCGCGGGAATCAGGGCGATCTGACGTTCGGATATCGTGAAGTCGAGACCCGTCGGGGCGAGCATCTGGCGCAGGGCGGCGGAGATCGGCAGCTGTTTGGCGTGAAGGCTGACGCGCAGGGTCAGATCGGTCTGTTTGGCGTCGTAGAAAAACGTGTATTTACTGCTCTTCTCGATGCGCGATATGGCTTCCGAAAGGGGTATGTCGGTGAACTCTATGTTGATCGCCGGTTCCTGCGTCTGGCCATGTGCAACCGTTGTCCATTTGCAGACGAGCAGCAATAGAATTGCGAAGAGTCTAAAATGTTTCATGGTTGGAAGTTTTAAGGTTAGCGAGTGTTTGCAGCGGCGGGTGCTGCCGCTGGAGAAATTGTGTGCGATTCAGCTCTGTTCGGTCATAGGCATTCGGGGTTTGGTTGGAGTTTGGTCGGTTTACGGTTTTATTCTACCTCGGAGATGGACACCGAGCGGTTGTCCGAGAAGGTGTAGACGATCGGATTGATGCGGCTCATGATGCACAGAATCGCTTCGAGCGGTTCGTCGGTAATGGTGAACGTGTAGGCGTAGTTGCGGGCGAGTGCCGGAGAGATGTCGATCCGGATGTCGTACCAGCGAGACAGGTAGCGGCAGATTTCGCCCAGCGACTGCCGCTCGAAGACCAGTTTCCCGCGGCCCAGCAGGATTCCAGCTCCACGTTGCCGCGACGGATGTCCAGCTTTTGTGTGGCGGTGTTGTAGCGGGCGATTTCACCGGGGTGCAGCTGGCGCTGTTCGCCTTCGCCGGAGTCGAGGGCCACCGAACCCTCTACGAGCGATACGGCGACGGTCCGGTCTTCGAGCGAGGTGTTCACGTTGAATTTGGTGCCGTGAACCCGTATGCGCAACCCTTCCACTTCGACCGTGAAGGGGCGTTCGGGATCTTTGGCAATGTCGAAAAATCCCTCTCCGCGAAGCTTTACGTTGCGGCTTTCGGCGCCGAAGGAGCCGTCGCAGGCAAGCGTCGAGCCGCTTTGGAGCCATACGGTCGAACCGTCGGCCAGGTGTGCCAGCGATTTACCGCCGAAGGCGCAGAACTCCTGTCGGGCCGGACTCGGTGTGAGGGCGGCGTCGGGACGGACTGCGAAGAGCGTGACGACGACGCCCGCGGCGACGGCAGCCGCCGTGCGAAGTATCGGCACCCAACGGCGTTTCGGCGCGGGCCGTTCCGTAGGCTGCGGCGATCCGGAAACTCCGATACGTGACTGCAACTGTTCCCAGAGCCGATCGCGGTCGGGAGTGTAAGCTGCGGCGCAGCGCTGTGCGTCGTCCCATATGCGGAGGGCGTTTTCGTAGATGCGGAGGTTGTCCGCATCCGAGACCCACAAGTCGAATTCGCGGCGCGATGCGGCGTCCAGCGTGCCTTTCAGCGCACGGATCAGGAGATCCCTGTTATGTTTGTCCATGACGGTATTCGGGTTTTATCCGAAGACACGAAAAAGGCGGCCGACCCTTACGGGCCGACCGCCTTTTTTTGCGATTTCTTAGCGAAATGTCTCCGGATATTCCTCCGCGGACGCTTCGTATGTGCCGGTAACGGCGACTATCGACCCAAAACATGTGGTCGTTCGACACAACGACGCGTTTCGTGATCGTTTAAGGGAATGTTTCGAAATCGACGCATATGAAAGTGTTCTGAAAACGGTCATACGAAATCGCCTGAAAAAGTCTATTACGAGTACCAATGGTAAATACCATACAGAACCCTCGGCCGAAGCATTGAAGGATTTCGACAGACGGCTGTCGGTGCAGGATACGAAGGACAGGCCCGTATTTGATGCTTTGATAGCATATTCCAGAAGCTCGACTTCTCAACGTATACATGACCAAGATATTATCGAAGGATTTACGAAATTCCTTTTGACGGATTTCAGGCAGGATGCCGGACACATATTTTTCCCGTTTCATGCTTTCCGAAGAAAACGATAAGGAGTCTGAACCAAATTATATCATTTCCGGACTGAAAGACATTACCGAATCGACAGATCTAAATACGATAGGCAGTCGGACGACCAACCGACGATCTATCTCGATACGGAAGAACTGTTCAGTGCATATGAATAAGGTTGGAATGGGTACCCTGTTTTAAGTTTCAATACAGATATTGTCCTGTTATGCTTTCCTTATTGGCGGCTACCGCTTCGGGAGTGCCCGTCGCGACGATACGTCCGCCGTCGGCTCCTCCGCCCGGGCCGAGGTCGACGATGTAGTCGGCGTTGCATATCATGTCCAGATCGTGTTCGATGACGACCAGGGTAGCCCCTGCCGAAAGCAGATGCCGGAAGACTTCGAGCAATGTCCTGACGTCGAGCGGGTGGAGCCCGATGGTGGGCTCGTCGAAAACGAAGAGCGAGTCGCTTTGCCGGCGTCCCATCTCCGAGGCGAGTTTCAGCCGCTGCGCCTCGCCGCCCGAGAGACTGGGCGTGGCTTCGCCGAGGGTGAGGTAGCCCAACCCGAGGTCGCTCAGCGTCGCAAGCCGCGGTGCGACGCTCTTGAATCCGGCGCACAGCTCCGCTGCATGGGCCACGTCGGCCTCCATGACCTGCGGCAGCGTGAACGAACGGCCGTTCCCGACCGTACAGGCGATTCGTCCCGCAGGTTTCGCATAGCGCGAGCCGCGGCATTCGGGACACGGAATATCGACGTCGGGCAGGAACTGCACGTCGAGGCTGACCGTGCCGGTGCCGTCGCACACGGGGCAACGCAGCCGTCCGGTGTTGTAGGAGAAGTCGCCCGCCTTGTAACCGGCGGCCCTGGCATCGGGCGTGCGGGCGAAGATCTTGCGCAGCTCGTCGTGAATATCGGCGTAAGTAGCCACCGTAGAGCGCACGTTGGCACCGATGGGTGTCGAATCGATGAGCTTGACGTGTTCGATACCCGACGCATCGATATTTTTCACATGGGGTGGCAGCGGTGTGCCCGCTATCGCCGCTTCGAGCGCCGGAACGAGGCTTTCGAGAATCAGCGTGGTTTTGCCAGACCCCGATACGCCCGTCACCACCGTGAGGCGGCCTTTGGGAATGACGACTTCGAGCGGTTTTACGGTGTGAATCTCGGAGGTGGAGAGGCGGATCGCCCCTTGTGCGAAGAGTTCGCCTTCCGGCACGACGGGCAGCACGCGGGATTCGACCTTGCCTGCCAGAAACGGGCCGATGCGCGACGCCGGACTGCGTTCGATCTCCCCGACCGTCCCCTGCGCAATGACCCTTCCGCCGTCGGCCCCCGCTCCGGGGCCCATCTCGACGATATGGTCGGCATGGCTCAGTATCTGCGTGTCGTGGTCGACCAGCACGACGGTGTTTCCGTCGGCGACCAGGTCGTCCATAACACCCGTGAGACCTGCGATGTTGGCCGGATGAAGGCCGATGGAGGGTTCGTCGAGCACATACATCACGCCCGTAGTACGGTTGCGCACTGCGCGGGCCAGCTGCATACGCTGCCGCTCGCCGGTGGATAGGGTCGAAGCCGCCCGATCGAGCGCGAGGTATCCCAACCCCAAGTCCAGCAGACGGCGCGAAGCGGCGAGGAACGACTCGCAGATGCTCTCGCCCATGGGGCGCATCTCCTCCGGCAGCGAAGCGGGGACGCCGCACACCCACCCGACGCACTCCGCGAGCGTCATGCGGCACGCCTCGTCCAGCCCGATGCCGCGAAGCCGCGGCGCCCGGGCCTCGTCGGAGAGTCGCGTGCCGCCGCAAGCCGGACAGACGTCCTGACGCAGGAACTTCTCCACGCGCTTCATGCCCTTCTCGTCGGTCACTTTGGCGAGCGCATTCTCGACCGTATAGACGGCGTTGTAGTAGGTGAAATCGAGCTCTCCCGCCTGATTGGAATTTTTGGCTTTGTAGAGGATATGTCTCTTTTCGGCCGGTCCGTCGAAGACGATGGCGCGCTCGGCAGGCGTCAGCTCGCTGAACGGCACGTCGGTACGCACGCCCATCGCCCGGCACACGTCGGTCATGAGCGACCACATCAGGCTGTTCCACGGAGCCACGGCCCCTTCGTCGATCGTCTTCGATTCGTCGGGCACGAGCGTCGCACGGTCTACGGTCATGACCGTACCCGTACCGCCGCACCGGCGACATGCTCCGCCGCTGTTGAACGCGAGCTCCTCGGCCCCGGGCGCATAGAACCGATGGCCGCAGTTCGCGCAGACGAGCTCCTTCTCGGCCGCGACGGCCAGCGTCGGCGCATGGTAATGCCCGCAGTTCGGACAGCGGTGCGAAGCCAGGCGCGAGAACATAAGCCGCAGGCTGTTGAGCAGCTCGGTGCCGGTGCCGAAGGTGCTGCGGATACCCGGCACGCCTGGCCGCTGGTGGAGTGCGATGGCGGCGGGAACATATGCTATTTCATCGACCTGCGCCTTGGGAGCCTGCGTCATGCGCCGGCGCGTATAGGTGGACAACGCCTCCAGATAGCGCCGCGACCCTTCGGCGTAGAGCACCCCGAGCGCCAGCGACGATTTGCCCGATCCCGACACGCCGGCGATGCCGACGATGCCGTGGAGCGGAATATTTACATCCACGTTTTTGAGGTTGTGGACGCGCGCACCGCGGATTCTTATTTCGTTCGGTGTTTTCTTCATCTCCATAAAGTCTCGTATCAAACATACAAAAGTACGGAACGGCAAATAACATGCATTGTCACAAATCGGGCGAAACGAAACGCTTTTCGGGACTTATCCCGCCCGCTCCCTGAATCGCAGCGGCGTACAACCGACCGGCCTGCGAAAATAACGGATGAAACAGGAGACGTCCTCGAAACAAAGCCGGTCGGGGATCTCCGTTACGGCCGAATCCGTATAACGCAACAGGCGTTAGGTATTGATTGCATTTTAATTTCATATTCTTCTGGAACAAAAATACAGTTTTTTGTATCTTGTTCCAATTGCTGTCTGCATTACATAAACCGGATTTTCATTTTTCATATCCGGCCGATGTCATAAATATTAAAAAGAAACAACCCTCTATTATTCTTTTGCCCATAAAAAGCATGCATGGCAAAAATTCCCGTTGCCCAGGAGCAGGCGGCCATCTATGTACAGAAGGACGGTTATACCCTTACCCAGCCGTTCGGAGAAATCGGATGATATGAGGACCGGGACACAGGGCTACGCCAATGTCGGTTTCCGGGTGGTCAGGACCGATTTCTGACACCCCTTTCATCCTCAAAAGTGCAGCTCATTTTTAGTATGAGCTGCACTTTATATTTAATAACTGTTAATATAAGCGCCCCGATTCGTCAAGAGAAATGTAAAATGAGCATTACAGCAAAAAATGCAGGCAGAGCGGGTAGCGTGTAAAATCGAAATCTATGTTGATTTTAATTTTTACCGTATATTTGCGCTAACGAGTTCTTTATTAAGATGAAGATTTGCAGCAAAGCTGTGCAGAAGATCGGTTAACAGATTGTTAACCGCCACAAACGAAAAATCCTCACAACTCGCTGATTAGCTTATTGCAAGGATTTAATCGTCTGTTTCCAGAGCGGAAAACGGAAATCGAACCTCCGATTTCTTTCCGTTATGTATCAATAGTTTGCGAGATTTTTCCGATCTCGAGGTCACCGATGCGCCGGAGTTGATTTGCGCTTCAATACCTCTCCATACTACAATACAAAGATAATGTTAATTTTTTGAATTTGCAAGTCTTACATGACATGGATGAGAAGCTGCCGAATCTGCTATTCAACGGCTCTATTCTTACTGCTATTTTATGATTGATTAAATATTGACACTTTAAATTCTTATATATCGGAAATTTTCCCTATCTTTATAGTAAATATCGATAATCAAAACGCTGACACAAAAGCTGTCAAAGGAAACGACATTGACCGAATTCGAAACTGCCGATTGAAACTGCAAGATTTTTCGAATGAATTATAAATGATTGATTAACAGGAAATAGTAAATATATGCCAACGTTAACTTGGATAGGAAAAGATAAAGTCGTCAATCATCATCAGGAAGTGCCATACCGGGTACTAGAACACAAATACGGATTCCAAGCGAAAGATGATAGCGACAAGCCCCTGACGCATAGGCGTCGAACACTACAGCGCATTCACCAAGTTGCGAGGCTTGTAATGAGAAACATATTATTCGGTAGCTCGCTCTCTGTATCATTCCCCACTTCCCATTATAAAATAGACCAGAGGGAAGTTGACTACGAGAATATATTCCGATGCAGATATATGGCTAATCTATTTCTTTTATCTGAATTGACAGATATCCGATAATGTGTGATTGTGATAAAGGACCTTGATATTAACAGTGTCAAATGAGATATATGGGCAAATTACTGAAATACATTGCAGAAGAAACACAAGGTACGTGTTTCACCTCATTCAAATACTGCTATGACACGATAACCACACCTGCTATTGAGTACGGAGAGGCCGAAATGGGATATATCAACCTGAAAGAGTATGCAGAAGACGTTCATGATCCAATGCCAAGAAATATGCGACAAAGAGCAAAAATCTGTCTGCAAGGTGCGCCTCTATTCAAATTCTTTCTGGATGGTTCTCGCCGAGTATATAAGGTTGACGACATTCAGTATGACAAAAAGGTATTTCCGATAGTAAGCGGGCAAATTTCCGTGGCATGTTGTGGCAGAGAAATGCATGAGAATAATGCATTCAAGAGTTTTCAGCATGTTTATGAAGAATCATACCCTGTCCTCTGTTTACCTGTAACAGCCAATGGAGAAGGTATGGACAATGATGTATTCTTCCGTAATCTTTGCAATAAATTAAATGAACGCTTGCAGAGGGTCAATGCAGAAGTTCAATTAAAAAGAATCCTTTATTATCTAACTAAGCTCAATGAAAATGAAACTTTTGAGAATAAAGGTATAGCAAAAATACAAGATGAGATGATAGAATGTGAAAAACGTATTGTTTCATACCTTGTAAGCAAAAATCTTTTGAATCAAGACAGCTACCTTATTAAAGATGGCTCTATTCAGTATAAACCCATGAAAACAGGTAATTTCAAAGATTTAGCTCATATCCGCAACAATTATCGTCATGTTATTGGTGTTTCGAAAAAGTTTAACCCTAACATAATGAAAGACAATAAAGACCAAAGTAGTGCCGGACAGATAGCAAGATTACCTCTCTATCATCGTACGCCGGCTTTCCTTTGGCAGCCAGGAGAACAATGGGGCAACGTGAATTTTGCTATTTGGTATGTACGCATTCGAGACATTGGCAAAACAGAATCTCCATATGCAGGCATTCTCAAGGTGGAGAAAATGTTAATGACAGGAAAAGAGACTGAATATGGTTTATCATCTGATGAGGTTGACACAATCACAGCTAATCTTATCAATGAGCGTAATCCTGTATGTTATGGTACGGATGCACGATGGGCAAATCACCTGTACCCTGTTTACATGACTGAATGTTATTGCAAAAGCCGGTTCAAAAGCGACTATTATTTTTTGAATTTATTTTAATTAGGTTATGGACATAATAGGAAAAATTATTGCTACTGAAAAGCAACCTTCAACAATAGAAGACTTTACATTTTGGACTAAGAAGGACTTAAAATTAAAGCCTTTTGATGTTGTTGCTGTTGAGCATATCAATAATTCAAAGACATTTGGCGTTGTCGAAGAAATTTCTCACATGACAGATTCTCCAAGTGCATTAGCTGGTTTCATTTCAAGTGATTTTGGTGATGTTGACTCTAAATCATATACTGACCGTATAGGTATGAATTATGTAAAATGCAAGGTTGTTGGCAATACTGTCGGTGTATATATTCCTGTGCAAGAGGGTAAAAAAGTATATTTAGCTACAGCAGAAGAAATCAAGATGGCGCTTGGCCTAGATCAGGTGAAGAACCCCATCCCCGCTGGTTACATCAAAATGTATGAAGGTAAAAACGAACAGATTTTGCCAGTCAACTTCAATTCACACTTTTTAATTGGGCCAGAAGGTGCTCATCTGAACATCTCCGGTATTTCTGGATTGGCATCAAAGACCTCGTATGCGATGTTTTTGATGAAAGCCATTCAAGATATGGCCATGAAAGAAAAGAACGAATCTGTAGCTTTCATCATGATGAATGTCAAAGGCACGGATTTACTTAAAATTGACGAAATGAATGAGCGCGAAGATGAGTTGAAACAAATAAAACCTATCTATGACATATTGGGTATGGAGATGTCTGCTTTTAAACAAGTGAGCTACTATTACCCTTATTCCAAAGATTACACAGCATACACATACGAAAAACGAACAACGATTCAAGATCGCTTACACACCCAAAAAGCATTTCAATATAAATATCTATTTGAAACGGATGAGGACAAAGAATGCCTAGATCTCTTATTTGCCAATGTAGACGACCCTAATGATACGATAGAATCAATCATCAACTTCATTATTTCCAATGGTGGAAAATTTAATGGTATAGGATGTTGGGATGATTTTAGGCAAGCTCTTTTAGAACAAACGCAGAGCCAGGGAAAGAGTTCTGGAGCTGGGAAGGAAATCTCTGTTCTAAGTTGGCGTAAGTTCTATCGTCTATTTAATAAGAGTTTCCAAAAATGTCGGCAGATGTTTACGGAAAAATTAGGCAATGATGGCAAGAGCGTTCGTTTGAGAGATAAAATCGGCCAAATCAAGAAAAACGATATAATGGTTATTGATGTGGCAAAATTGGATGAAGAGTCGCAGGGATTTGTGTTCGGAGACGTTATGCGTGCTGTATATAACCTGAAACTTGGGCCATCCGTACGTCTGGATGAAGACATTCCTGATAGGATTATTATTTTTATCGATGAGTTAAACAAATATGCGTCAAACGATGTGCCAAATTCGTCTCCTATTTTGCGTCAACTACTTGATATTACTGAACGTGGGCGTTCTTTAGGTATAGTACTGTTTGGTGCAGAGCAGTTTGTAAGCGACATCCGTAAACGAGTAAAAGGTAACTGCGCCACACAGGCATTTGGCCGTACGAATGCCATTGAAATAACAAAGGAAGATTTTCGTTTTGTACCGCAAGTCTACAAAACTATGTTGACGCGACAAAAGCAGGGGGAGTATATTATCCAAAATCCTGTATTCCGGTCTATGCTGAACGTGAACTTCCCATTGCCAATTTATAAATATTATGAATGACAAGATGAATACAAACCACCCACAAATAGGCAAAGATGTCATAGAATCTTTGACACTTGGAATGTATGAAGATTGTAGATTCATCTACAGAGAGTACATCCAAAATGCGGCAGATGCAGTGGATAAAGCAATTAATCATAATCTTCTCAAAAAAGGCGAGGAGACCATTCATGTAAGAATTGATGCGGATGAAAGAACTATATCTGTTCATGATAATGCGACAGGCATACCACAGAATCAAGTGATGGCCATACTGCGAAACATCGCACATTCGACTAAAAAGCGAGGTGAGGATAAGGGCTTTCGTGGCATCGGTCGTTTAGGTGGCCTTGGTTATTGTTCAAAACTGATTTTCGAAACCTCATATTATGGAGAGCCCGTCAAGTCTGTTATGACGTGGGATGCAGACCTCTTAAAATATATCATCAATGACCGGGAGAATAGTGAAGAGGCGACAGACGTTCTCTCTAAAGTAACCAAGGTGGAAACCGAAAAAGAAAGTATTGATGCGCATTATTTTAATGTTATAATGGAAGATGTATCATCAGATGATTTACTTGATGTGGAAAGTGTCACTGATTACCTGTCCATGGTTGCTCCTGTTGACATCTCATCTTCTTTCATCTTCCGTCAAAAGATAAATGACTTCAAGAAAGAGAACGGTTTGACTGTTGACACATACAATATTTTTGTTAACAATGACCAAATCTATAAACCATATACAGGAGCCATCTACGAGGACAACAATGGAGGCAAGAAAAAAGTCGATGACATCATTGATGTGAAATTCTTGATGGCAAAAGATGATTCTGGCTCAATCATCTATTGGGGATGGTATTCTATTTCCACTTTGAAAGGGCAGATGAAGCCCAAGAATCTTGCCAGAGGCATACGCTTGCGTAAAGAGAATATACAGATAGGAGATGAGGAAATATGCAAGAAGTTCTTTACGAAAACAGAAGATCAACGCTTTTCTTTCTATTATTTCGGTGAAATTCATGCGCTTAGCAAAGGATTAATTCCAAACTCAAGACGGGATTACTTTGGTGAAAGTAAGGAGTGTGTGGAGTTTGAGCAAAAAATTCGGCAAGATTTCCTCAAACTTAAAGAACTTTGTTATGATGCCCAACGATTACGTTCAAGTACATCTACTATCGCCAAGGGGAAAGAATTGAGAGTAACCATTCAAAATAAGGAGAAGAATGGCTATATCAGTCAAAAGGAACGAGATGATTTGCATCGCCGTTTAGAGGAACAAGAGAAGAAAGAAGAACAAGCCCAAAAGCTATTGGCCAACGTTAAGGCAAAGATTTCCTTAAAAGATTCGCCTCTAAAGGCGGTTCTTGAGCATTTTGAAACTTCGGAGCTAATCAAAGAAAAGAAACAGCTAGAGACGGATTCCGAGAAATCTGTTAATGAGACTGTTAAAGAGACTAAGACTCGATATAGGACTGACAAGCCTATCTACTCTAGATACTCAAAAAATGAGAAGAAGTTGATTAGTAAAATTTACACCGCAATTGGTAATGCTATTGCAGATGAATACTTGCGAGAGGCGCTTATCAGCAATATTGAAGACTATATAACAAAATGAATCGGAATATACTTTTATTAGAACCTAATTATAAAAACAAGTTCCCTCCAATAGGCTTAATGAAATTAGCCACATATTTTCGTTTAAGGGGTGACAATGTTGTTTTTTATAAAGGCGACTTAAAAGAATTTTTAATTAATGACATAACAAGTGATTGTGTTGAAAAACTCAGTCGAATGGATAATACCATTAACTGGAAATTACGCTCAGATAAGATAGCTACATACATTAAGTATCGAAGAAAAACTGATATTGATAAAATAAGACTTGAAGATTCTGCTTATGGTATTTTACTAGCACCGTGGGTTGACTATTACAAGGACTATTATCATAAGAAAGTATACCTGAAACACCCTAAGTGGGACTGGATAGGTGTTACTACACTATTCACATTTTATTGGTCTATAACTATCGAAACCATTCTTTTTGCTAAGGATTTAGTTAAGGATATACGAAATATTATGGTGGGCGGAGTATTGGCCTCTATTCAGCCCAAAGAAATTGAAGAAGCAACAGGCATTAAACCACATTGCGGAACACTTCACACACCTTATAAAGATATTGATGAGGACAATCCATATGTAATTGATGAATTGCCATTGGATTACTCCATATTGGAAGAAATAGATTATGAATATGTAGATGGCAGAGCATTTTTCAGCTATGCCACACGCGGTTGTATTCGTAAATGTCCTTTCTGTGCTGTACCGATTTTAGAGCCTAATTTTCAGTCTTATCTTCCTCTAAAAGAAAGGATAGAACGAACTAGAAGGTTATATGGGGATCAACAAAATCTCTTACTTATGGATAATAATGTACTTGCCTCAAAAGATTTATCTAAAATCGTAGAGGATATTCGCTCGTGCGGATTTATTCCAGGTGCAAAATATATTGAGCCGAACCAATATGAGATAGCTATTCGTAATCTTCGTCTCGGGATGAACGACCGTGGATATATTAGAAAATGCTGGAAGCTCTTAAAAGAAATAAACGAAATGAGGCGTCTTAGTGAAGAGGTCAGAACATACATTTATCGATTGAGAGAAGAAAATGGTTTATTATCGCCCATAACCTGCACCAAAGAAGCATTAATTCGCACGTACAAAGATTTCGCACCATATTTTGAAAAGAAATATGCAAATCAGAAAGGACGTAGTCGTTACGTTGATTTCAATCAAGGTGTAGATGCAAGGTTGTTTACGGAAGACATCGTTTCTTTGCTGGCTCAGGTGCCTGTTCGTCCATTGCGTATTGCATTTGATGATGTCAAAACGGAAAAAGCATATACAAAAGCGTTAAAGATGAGTGTAGAACATGGTATTAAAGATTTCTCCAACTATTTGCTTTATAATTTTAAAGAGCATCCAAAAGACCTTTATCATCGAATGCGAGTGAATGTTGACTTATGTGAGGAACTTAATATTAGTATTTATTCATTCCCGATGAAATATCACCCTATCAAAGGTGAACACAGCCACGATAGAGACTATATTGGCGAATATTGGAATCGTAAATATATACGTGCTGTGCAAGCTATTTTGAATGCTACAAAAGGAAAGATAGGACGTGGAGTATCATTTTTCGAGAAAGCGTTCGGCCGAAATGAAAATGAGTTCATGGAGCTGTTAATAATGCCTGAAACATTTTTGCTGTTCCGCTTTTTCTTTGAATATCTTGGCTATACAACAGAATGGAGAAAAGCAATGTTACAATTATCAGAAGAGGAAAAGGAAGAGATAATGCCTATTATCTTTAAAAATAATTTTACAGACATTGATAGTCTTACAGATAATCTTAAATTAAAACAAATATTAATGTTTTACAAGAACTATCGAGCAGATATTGCAGACCCCAAATCTGAATTGTATAAGCTGAAACAAGAATTTGAAAAGAGGAATCGTAAAAATTAATTTACGCACAAGTCAAGTAATTTTACTTGACTTGTGCGTGTAAACTCGATCTGTGGTAGTGTAAACTAAACTGTGTCAAGTTATATTTCGGAGCTGTTTTGGAATATTGAAGGTTCCAAAACAGCTCTGCTAAGTTATCAATATCGTCAAAGAACTCCAAACAAAAGATGTTGTCAGGCTAAGATCCTGAACCTGTCCGGGAATAGGATAGCCAATTGCTGGGCCGTCTGCCCCCAATTCTGTACCGGTTGGGGCCACTTCTTCCTTATCCTCGTAAATGCAAGATAGACAAGTTTTTTCCAGGGCGGTATCAGATGTAAATACGCCCTTGTTCTTGGTTACCTTGCGTAGCTGGCGGTGATAGCCTTCTACGGTGTTTGTAGTGTATATTATCCTTCTGATATGCTGTGAGTACTGGAAGTAGGCGGTCAGACGATCCCAATTGTCTCGCCAGCTCTTGATGACAATCGGATAGTCCTCGCCCCACTTAATTTCAAGGTCGTCAAGAGCCTTCTCTGCGGCATCCTTATTGACGGCCTGATATACAAGTTTCAGATCCCTCATGAACTCTTTCTGATTCTTGCTGGCGACATACTTGATTGAGTTGCGTACCTGATGTACGATGCAAAGCTGGACCGTTGTTTCCGGAAAGACGCTTGCAATCGCATCGGGAAAGCCCTTGAGACCGTCCATGCAGGCGATGAGGATATCCTGGACTCCTCTGTTCTGGAGATCCGTAAGGACACCGAGCCAAAAGTTGGCTCCCTCGCTCCTGGATATGTACATGCCCAAAAGCTCTTTCCTTCCCTCGCATGTAAGGGCCAGTACATTATAGATGGCTCGTGTCACTGGATGGTTCTTCTCATCCATTACCTTGTAATGTACCGCATCAAGCCATACGATGGGATACACCCGGTCCAGAGGCCGGGGTTTCCAGCTTTGTATCTCAGGAAGGACACGGTCCGTAATGCTGCTGATGGTCTCTGCCGATATGCGGTTGCCGAACTGCTCTTCTAGGATGTCGCTTATCTCTCTTGTGCTGTTGCCGATGGCGTACAGGCCTATGATTCTGTCCGCAAGGATCTTCTCGCGTTTGCGTACAACCTGAGGATCGAAAGTGCCGTCCCGGTCGCGCGGTGTGTTTATTGTCTCTTCGCCCATCGAGGTCTGCACCTGCTTGCTCATGTGACCGTTGCGGCGGTTACCCCACTCGCGTTCACTGCCTTCCAGATGGCTGTCCATCTCTCCTTCAAGGGCGCTGTTAAGCAGATTCTCCAACAAAGGTGCCAATACTCCTTCCTTGCCGGAAAGAGGAACACCGGCCTTCAATTGTTCAATGGCATTCGCCTTGAACTGTTCAAAATCAAATGAATTACTCATAATTAAAGTGTGTCTGTAAAGTTAATATTTTCTTTTTCCTTTACTTGACACACTTTAATTTACAGTCTCCGATCTGTTATTTTTTACACTTTCATTTTTCCCTCAACCAATCATCTGCGCCCTATCGCTGCTAATACCGACATAGGCCTGTATGACCACCGCTTCCTAGTATAAAAGCGATATGTAGTGTGGTTTATATTTCACTTACCAACTCCTATCGTTCAAAAATTACATTGACAAATTCTTCGTCCATCAGTTCGTCACGGAAATGCCGCTAGACTATTTTGTATGATATGCCGATTTTCGTATTTTCAAAAAGTTCATTTCAGACTTTCATCCAAATGTGCAGGAGAGTGATACGAAAACTACATCTTAAAAAATTATCGATAGTTAATTTAATTTATTAATTACTGTTATCAGCCACTCCTCCCGTAATCGTTTAGTCAACTCCAACACCTGCTCCGAAAGAGCTTTCAACTCGCGCGTACAGGCTACCAGCGTGTCGATCTGGCGGGGCAGCATGTTGCGCGAAAGATAGGTGTTGATCG